>Ga0265798_10000220_pt1 | contig 104517 bp, 98 predicted proteins | sample P3T30metagenome_FD_192430 | JGI IMG/M metagenome (GOLD analysis project Ga0265798, IMG submission 192430) | Plant litter microbial communities from East Loma Ridge, Irvine, California - P3 T30 | ecosystem: Environmental > Terrestrial > Plant litter > Unclassified | place: USA: California... | reverse complement strand
GCACGCGCGCAAACCACTTCTTGAAACCTGGGCCTTTCATGATGGCTCCGTCTCGATGCCGATACGGATTGGACAGCAAGGCAGCTCGGCAGTTCAGTGCTCATCCACAGCTAACGATGACAGCGCCTACGAAAACTGTCATTGCGCACGACACGGTGCTGCGCTGCAAGATGCGTCATCGTGCGATAATCGGTCACGATATGTGGCGAAATTTGCTGCATCGCACCGGACACCGGTCTGGCGAATGTAAACACATTCCCACAAATAGGGTTGCCTTCGTTATATTTCTGAGGCAATATAGCTAAGTGGCAACCGGCCCGCAGTTCCGGTGGCCCGATCAGCGATGAGGCGGCTCACACCGTTTCTTTTCGTCCCCCAGGCGTTCGCCGGGGGACATTTTTTCGACGGTCGCCGTGCCTTGGTCGAGCTTGCCGCAGCCTGGCCGTACCGTGCCGCGACCCTGGCCTGACCTGGCTCCACCCGCCGCGTTCACGCCAGCCGGACCACCGCGCTGCGCGGCTACCCGCCGCCCGCCGGCGCATTCACCGGAGTTCCTGCCATGCGTGAACTGCTGTCCCTGACCGACGCCCTGGCCTGGCCGCTGGCGTTGACGCTGGCCTGGATGGCCGGCGAACTGCTGTACCGCTGGGCCTCGGTGCCGCGCATTGCGGTCTATGGCCTGTGCGGCTTCATCTTCGGCAATCTCGCCAGCGGCTACCTGCCGCCGGCCCAGGCCGACGCCTTCCTGATGCTCGCCAATCTCGGCTTCGGCCTGATGCTGTTCGAACTCGGCTACCGCATCAACCTGCGCTGGCTGCGCACCAATCCCTGGCTGCCGCTTACGGCACTGCTCGAATCGGCGCTGACCTGGATCGCGGTCTACCTGGTGGCGCGCGCCTGCAATGTGGCGCCGCTGTCGTGCTGTCTGCTCGCCGCGCTGGCCATGGCCAGCTCGCCCGCCGGCCTGCTGCGCGTCATCAACGAAGAGGGCGGCGCCGGCCAGGTGACCGAGCGCGCCATGCACCTGAGCGCCATGAATTGCGTGCTGGCGGTGTTCGTGTTCAACGTGACGGTCGGCGTCGGCGTGTTCCAGACCTCGGGCGACGTGGTCCACGCCAGCTGGGCCGGGCTGGTGGTGCTGGCCGCATCGAGCGGGCTGGGCGCCGCCTTCGGCTTTCTGGTGCCGCTATGGCAGCGCCTGGTGGGTCACGCGCGCGCCGACGCCACCCTGACGTTCGCGGTCGCCGTGTTCCTGCTGGTGGCGATAACGCACGAGCTGCGCCTGTCGCCGGTGCTGGCCGCGCTGACCTTCGGCCTGGTGGCGCGCCACCGCCGCATCACGCTCAGCCCGGCGCAGCGCAACTTCGGCGCGCTGGGCGACCTGCTGGCGGTACTGCTGTTCTTCTTCGTGGCGACCACGGTCGCGTGGCGCTCGGTGTTCGATGGCTTCATGCTGGGCCTGTTGCTGCTGCTGGTGCGCGCGCTGATCAAGGTCGCGGTGTGTACCGCAACCGCGCGCGCCTCCGGCATCTCGGCGCGCAAGGGCGCCCTGACCGGGGTGGCGATCATGCCCATGGCCGTGTTCACGATCGTGTTGGTGGAGCAGACCCGGCGCCTGGGCGTCGACCTGTTCGACAGCCTGGCGCCGCTGGCGGCGATGGCGATCCTGGCCGAGGTGCTGGCGCCGGTGCTGACCCAGCGCGCGCTGGCGCAGGCCAGGGAATCGAGCCAGCATCCGGCTCCCGGGCCCGACAAATCCAAGGAGAAGCACGATGCCGTTGCCTGAATTCGCCACCTCCTCGCCGCTCACCATGGGCGTCGAACTCGAGCTGCAGCTGGTCGGCCTGTCCGACTTCGACCTGGCGCCGGCCTCGCCCGACATGCTCGACCTGTTGAACCGCAAGCCGTTCCCCGGCGCGGTGACGCCCGAGATCACCCAGAGCATGATCGAGGTGAACAGCAGCGTACACACCGGCTACGCGCCGCTGGTGGACGAGCTGCGCCTGATCCGCGACACCTTGCTCGCTGCGGGCGACCGCCTGAACGTCGGCCTGGCCGGCGGCGGCACCCACCCATTCCAGCAATGGTCGCAGCGCCGCATCTATGAAAAGCCGCGCTTCAAGGAAGTGTCGAGCCTGTACGGCTACCTGGCCAAGCAGTTCACCGTGTTCGGCCAGCACGTGCACATCGGCTGCGGCAACGGCGACCGGGCGCTGTTCCTGCTGCACGCGCTGAACCGCTACATCCCGCACTTCATCGCGCTGTCGGCTTCGTCGCCGTTCCTGCAGGGCAGCGACACGGCGTTCCAGTCGGCGCGCCTGAATTCGGTGTTTGCTTTTCCGCTGTCGGGCCGGGCGCCGTTCCTCTTGCGGTGGGAGGATTTCGAGCGCGACTATTTCAAGCGCATGGAAGACACCGGCATCGTACGGAGCATGAAGGATTTTTACTGGGACCTGCGCCCCAAGCCCGAATACGGCACCATCGAGCTGCGCGTCTGCGACACCCCGCTCACCGTCGAGCACGCGGCGGCGCTGGCGGCCTACCTGCAGGCGCTGTGCAGCTATCTGCTGGAAGGCAACGAGGCGCCGCCGCGCGAGGACGACTACCTGGTCTACAACTACAACCGCTTCCAGGCCTGCCGCTTCGGGCTCGACGGCACCATCGTGCTGCCGCAGAGCCACGAATCGGTGCCGCTGCGCGACGACATCCTGGCCACGCTCGAGCGCATCGCGCCGCATGCGCAACGGCTGGGCGCGGGCCCCGCGCTGCCGCAGCTGGCGCGGGTGGCGAAGGAGGGCGGCGACGCCTGGCAACTGCGCGCGGTGCACGAGCGCGAGGGCAGCGTGGAATCGCTGGTCAACCTGGCGTTGCGGCGTTTCCGCGGCGCCGACGATTGATCCGGGAGGAAGGCAGCATATGACAGCAGAGAAGACCACAACCGCCAATCCGTTCGCCCAGGGTGGCGGCGATTACGCGCGCTACCGGCCCGAATATCCGCCCGGGCTCGCCGAGTGGCTGGCGTCGCTGGCGCCGGGCCGGGCGCTCGCGCTCGACGTCGGTTGCGGCAATGGCCAGTTGACGCGCCTGCTGGCGCAGCACTTCGAGCGCGTGGTCGGGATCGATCCAAGCGCCGACCAGATCGCGCACGCTGCCAGACACGAACGCATCGACTACCGCTGCGCGCCGGCCGAGCATCTCGGTGTGCCCGACGCCGGCGCCGGCCTGATCACGGCGGCCCAGGCCGCGCACTGGTTCGACCTGCCGGCGTTCTACCGGGAAGTGCGCCGCGTCGCCGCTCCCGGCGCCGTGCTGGCACTGGTCAGCTACGGCGTGCTGACGCTGGGTGGTCCCGGTACGGCGTTCGACGCCCGCTTCCAGCGCTTCTACCGCGACCAGATCGGCCCGTACTGGCCGCCGGAACGCCGGCTGGTCGACTCCGGCTACGCCGGCATCGACTTTCCGTTCGACGAATTCGCTCCGCCGGCATTTGAAATCCGGCTGGAATGGGACCTGCCTGCATTCCTTGGGTATGTCCAGACCTGGTCGGCAGTGCGCAGCGCGCGCGCTGCGGGGCAGGAGTGCCTGCTGGCCAACTTCGCCGCCGAACTGACGGCACTATGGGACCAGTCAGAGCGCACGCGGCCGGTGGTTTGGCCGATCAATATGCGCATCGGCCGCGCCTGAGCGCGGCGCCAGTCTAGGACTGCGCCAGCGGAATCTTGCCCGCCGACTCATCGGCGTCAAGCCGGGCAATCAGCCGCGCCAGGTCGTGTTCCAGCCGCAGCAGCGTTTCGTCGTCCAGGCTGGCTAGGGCATTGGGCAGCACGCCGGCCAGCGGCGCCGGCGCGCGCAGCAGAATTTCCTTCCCCGGCGGCAGGATGCGCAGCGCCACGCTGCGGCGGTCGCTGCCTTCGCGCGCGGCGCCCACGTAGCCGCGCTCGACCAGGCCGCGCACCAGGTTGCTGGCGGTGGACTGGTGGATGTCGAGGGCGCGCGCCAGGCTGGTGGCGCCGATGCCGGGCTGGCTGTCGATCACCGACAGCGCCCATACCTGGGCCCCGCCCAGGCCGGACTCGCGTTCAAGCTGGCGAAAATGGGTCTTCACGGCATTGAAGACAATGCGGAACTGACGCAACACGCGCTGCGGCGGTGCGTCCTTGGACAAGGTGAGGGAATCAGGCGACATGGCGAGATGATAATCCATCGGCGCGCGGCGCGCAGCAAGCCTGTCCAGCCAGCACCTTGGCCGACAATCCGCACCTCCTGGAGTTTCGGTTTTACCTGTGTGCAGTTGGCCACGCGGTTCCCCATTTGATGCCGATCTGCGCTAGCATCGCCCCATGCGACACGCATTCGCCAGCCGTTTGCTGCACCGGAGTCGCGACCTGTCGCGGGCCGCGCTGGCCAGCTGTGCGCTCGGCCTGGCGCTGACGGCGCTGCTGTGCGGCGCCGTGCGCACCATGGAGGCTGACCGCTCGCGCGCCGAATTCGCGCAGCGCAGCGCGGTGCGGGTGGCGGGCGTAACCCGCGCTTTCGGCGAGGCGACCGAATCGCTGCGCGCCGTGAACCTGTTCCTGCGCGCTTCGCAACACGTCACCCGCGCCGAATTCGACGCCTTCGCCGCGCCGCTGGCGGCGCGTCACGACTACCTGCTGGCGCTGTCCTTCCACCGTTTCGTGAGCGACGCCGAGCGCCCCGCGTTCGAGGCCGAGCGTGCGCGCGACTGGCCCGGCTTCGCGATCCGCGAGCGCGGCCCCGGCGGCGCCGTGGTGCGCGCCGGCAGGCGGGCGCGTTACCTGGTCAGCGATTACGTGGCGCCGATCGAAGGCAACGAGGTCACCTACGGCTACGACGCCTGGTCGTCGGAGCAGCAGCGCGCGTACACGCGGCGCGCGATCGACAGCGGCGAACCGGCCGCCAGCAGCATCACCACCCTGCTGCAGGGCGACGGCCGGCGCCAGGGCCTGCTGATCGTGCTGCCGGTGTACCGGGCCGGCGTGCTCCCTGCGAACATGGCCGAGCGGCGCGCAAGCGTCATCGGCGACACCGCCGTGGTGCTCGATGTCGGCCTGCTGGTCGGCGGCAGCCTGTCGGCAGTGCGCCTCCTCGACGGCAATGGGGTGGCGTTGTCGCTGCGTGCTCCCGACACCCACGGCAACATCGTCACCGCCTACCAGTACGGCAGCCCCGGCGCCCCGGCCGGGCGCTGGGATGCGCTGCTGGGCGGCGCCGCGCTGCGCCACGTGGAAGAGTTCGAGATCGCCGGCAGCCCGTGGCAGCTGGTGGTCGAAGAGCCGCCGCCGCCGCTGACCAGCCACACCGCCGAGCTGACCACGCTGGCGCTGGGGTTGATTTTGAGCTTCGCCGCCGCCGCCCTGGTGCAGGGCCGGGTGCGGCGCACGCGCGGCATCGAGGCGCTGGTCGGCCAGCGCACGGCGGCGCTGGAACGGGCCAGCGCCGCGCTGCGCCTGTACCGCCAGGCGATGGACGCTGCCGCGAACCCGATCCTGCTGGTCGATGCGCGCGCGCCCGGGTACCCGATCGAGTACGTCAACCCGGCCTGCGAACAGGTGTTCCGCATCCCGGCGCCGGAGCTGGCGGGCCAGCCGCTGCGCACCGTGGGCGGGCTCGACGCCGACCTGCCGGCGCTGGGCGAGCTGCGCCAGGCGCTGCTGGAGCAGCGCGCCGGCCACGCGCTGGTGGCCCAGCGTACCCGCGATGGGGCCGAGCTGGTGAGCGACGTGCACGTGGCGCCGGTGCGCGACGGCGCCGGCCTGACCACCCACTTCGTGGTGATCGTGTACGACGTCACCACCGCCAAGCGCTACGAGGCCGAGCTGGAACGCCATACCCACTACGACACGCTGACCGGGCTGCCGAATCGCGCGCTGCTGACCGACCGCCTCGGGCGCGCCATCGCGAATGCCGGCCCGCGGCCGGTCTGGACCGTGGCGCTCGACGTCGACCACTTCAAGCTGATCAACGACACCCTGGGCCGGCGCGCCGGCGACGCCGCGCTGCGCGCGCTGGCCGTGCGCATCATTGGCGCATTGCGTCCGACCGACACCGCGGCCCGGGTCGGCGGCGACGACTTCGTGCTGGTGCTGTCCGGCTGCGCCGACGAGCGTCAGGCCGCCTCCCGGGTCCAGCAGGTGCGCGACGCGGTCGCGCTGCCGCTGGAACTCGAGGGGCAGTCGCTGGTGCTCGGCTGCAGCGCCGGCGTGGCGGCGTGGCCGGCCGACGGCGCCGACGCCGATACCCTGGTCAAGCATGCCGAGATCGCGATGTACCGCGCCAAGAGCATCGGCCGCAACGGGGTGCGCTTCTACGCGCCGGACATGAATGCGCATGCCTTTGACCGCCTGGCGCTGGAAGGGGCGCTGCGCCACGCGCTGCAGGACGATCAGTTCGAGCTGCACTTCCAGCCGCAGGTCGACCTGGCCAGTGGCACCGTGGTCGGCACCGAGGCGCTGATCCGCTGGCGCCATCCGCTGCTGGGCTGCGTGCGCCCGGACCGCTTCATCGCGCTGGCCGAGGAGACCGGCCTGATCGTCCCGATCGGCGCCTGGGTGCTGCGCGCGGCCTGCATGCAGAACCGGCGCTGGCAGCGCGCCGGCTTCGGGCCACTGCGGGTGGCGGTGAATCTGTCGGCGCGCCAGTTCGCCGAACCCGACCTGGTGGCGACCGTGGCGCGGGTGCTGGACGAGACCGGGCTGCCGGCCAGCTCGCTCGAGATCGAGCTGACCGAAAGCATGATGGTGGACGACGTCGAGGCCGCGATCCAGACCATGCTGTGCCTCAAGCGCATGGGCGTCAAACTGTCGATCGACGATTTCGGCACCGGTTATTCGAGCCTGTCGTACCTGAAGCGCCTGCCGGTGGACGTGCTCAAGATCGACCGCTCGTTCGTGCAGGACATCGCCGGCAGCGCCGACGGCGCGGCGCTGGTGGAAGCGATCGTGTCGCTGGCGCATGGCCTGCGCATGGGCGTGATCGCCGAGGGCGTCGAGACGCTCGAACAGCTCGACTGCCTGCGCGGCTGCGGCTGCGACGAGGTGCAGGGCCACATCTACGGCCGCCCGCAGCCGGTCGAGGCGCTCGAGCCTCTGCTGCGCGCACGCCGCCTCGAGCCGGCGCCGGCCGCGTGAAGCCGGCCCGAGAAGCCGGTCGGCCGAGCCGTGCCGTGGACGCGCGGGCCGGTCGGCTATACTTGCCGGATATTGACGAATTCGCAGGCAAGGAACAGGCGTGGATCAGGACCAGCAGAACAGGAACACCGACCAGGAACGTACGGCGCATGCGCGCGCCGACGATGCTCCCAGCACTCCCGAATCGCTGAAGGAACGGGCGCTGCGCCTCGGACGGCGCCTGTTCGCCTCGGCCTCGCACCGGGCGGGCGTGGTGCATGCCGGTGCGCGCCAGCGCCTGCACGGGCGGCCGCTGCCGGTGAAGCTGGCGCTGCTGTCGCTGTGGACGCTGGCCGCCGGCCTGACGCTGTTCCTGGCCTGGCTGCTGATCCTGATTCCGCTCACGCCCGGCATCGACGACCTGCAGCAGGCTAGCTCCTCACGCCCGACCGTGATCCTGTCCGCCGACGGCAAGAAGCTCGGCACCTTCGAGCAGGGCTTGCAGGAGCGGGTGAAACTGTCGCAGATCTCGCCGCACGTGATCGAGGCCCTGATCGCCACCGAAGACCACCGCTTCTTCCGCCACCACGGCGTCGATTTCCGGCGCGTGGCGGGCGCCGCCTGGGCGACTCTGAAGGGCGACTCGCAGGGCGGCTCGACCATCACCCAGCAGCTGGCGCGCAATATGTTCCCGAAAGAGATCGGGCGCAGCCGCAGCATCAACCGCAAGATGAAGGAACTGATCACCGCGATCAAGATCGAGAACACGTATACCAAGACCGAGATCCTGGAAGCCTACCTGAACACGGTGCCGTTCCTGTACAACGCCTACGGCATCGAGATGGCGGCGCGCACCTATTTCGGTAAACCCGCCCTGAAGCTCGACGTGCTGGAGTCGGCCACCCTGGTCGGCATGCTGAAGGGCACCCACTACTACAATCCGGTGACCAAGCCGGAACGCTCGAAGGCGCGCCGCAACGTGGTGCTGGGCCAGATGCGCAAGCACGAGGTGCTCACCGAAGCGCGCTACCGGGCATTGATCAAGCGCCCGCTGCGCGTGCGCTTTGCGCGCCTGGCGGACCGCAGCGGCAAGGACAACCACTTCACCGCCTACGTGCGCAAGTGGCTGCAGGAGTGGGCCGACGACAACGACTACGACCTGCAGCTGGACGGCCTGGTGGTGCGCACCACGCTCGACGGCAATTTGCAAACTGCGGCCGAGCGCGCGGTCGAGCGCCAGGCCAATACGCTGCAGGCGATCGCCGACGTCGAATGGGCGCTGCCGAGCGTGGCGCGCTCGACCTCGACCGGCATGTACACGGCGATGCGCCAGAGCCTGGAGCCGTTCAAGTACTACTGGAATTCGCATCCGCAGGTCCTGGACGCGTTCCTGCGCGAGAGCGGCGAGTACCGTAACGCCGTGGAGCAGGGCGAAGCCCCGGCCACGGCGCTCAAGCGCCTGAAGGGCGACCGTGCCTTCATGCGCACGCTCAAGAGCGCCAAGTCGCGCCTGGAAGCCGGCTTCGTGGCGGTCGATCCGACCAGCGGTGAAGTCAAGGCCTGGGTCGGCAGCCGCGACTTCGAGCGCGACCAGTTCGACCACGTGGCCCAGGCCGCGCGCCAGCCGGGATCGACCTTCAAGCCGATCGTGTATGGCGCGGCGCTGGAACGCGGCATCCCGCCCGACCAGGCCTACCGCGACGTGGTGCAGGAATTCCGCGGCGCCGGCGGCAGCGTGTGGAAGCCGACCGACATGAGCGGCAACAGCGGGCGCATGATGCCGATGAGCGAAGGCCTGGTGTTCTCGAAGAACACGATTACGGCCCAGGTGATGCAGGAAGTCGGCGTGGGTCCGGTGGTGCGCCTGGCGCAAAGCATGGGCATCCGTCAGAGCAAACTGGAAGCGGTGCCGTCGCTGGCGCTGGGCACCAGCCCGGTGACGCTGCTGGAAATGGTGAGCACCTATTCCACCATCGCGGCCGAGGGCCAGTACAGGAAGCCCGTGATCGTGCGCAGCATCGAAGACCGCGACGGCCAGGTGATCGCCGACTTCAGCACCGGCCAGCCGGAACGCGCCATGTCGCAGGGGTCGGCGCTGGCGCTGATCGACATGCTGCGCGGGGTGGTCAACCGCGGCACCGGCGGCGGCGTGCGCTACCGCTTCGGCATCTACGGCGACGTCGCCGGCAAGACCGGCACCACCCAGAACAACACCGACGGCTGGTTCATCCTGATGCACCCGAACCTGGTGGCCGGGGCCTGGGTCGGCTTCAACGACAACCGCGTGGCGATCCGCAGCACCTACTGGGGCCAGGGCGGGCACAATGCGGCGCTGGTGGTGGGCGACTTCTTCAAGAGCGCGCTGGAGGGCGGTAGTCTCGATGCGCAGGCCCAGTTCCCGGGCGCGCGTAAACCCGAGCCGCGCCGCTACCAAGAGGCGCCGGAAGAGGTGTACGAGGTGCCGGACGACATGGCGCTTGAAGAAGCGATCGAGGAAGTCACGCCGCAGGACCTGGGCGCGCCGATCGAGTCGAGCCAGCCGGTCGAATCGTTCGAGCCGGTCGACGTGCCGCCGCCGGCGCCGCCGCTGGAAGTGCAGCCGGCGCCTGCCCCTGCACCTATCCCGGTCCCGGGCGAGGCGCCGAATCTGCGGCGCGAAGACCTGTTCTGACGTTATCCGGGTCGGCCTTGAGCATCGGATACGGATTGATCGCGCCGCCCGCTTCGTAGACGCCGTAGTGCAGGTGCGGCGGCGTGCCGGCGGCGTTGCCGCTATTTCCCACGTAGCCCAGCACGTGGCCGGCCTCGATGCGCATGCCCGGCGTGACGCCGGCGTAGCGCTCCAGGTGGGCGTAATAATGGCGCTGGCCACCGGGCCCGAGCACCCACACCACCAGCCCGCCCAGGCGGTTGGTGCCGACCCGCGCCACGATCCCTTGCGTACTCGATTTCACCGGCGTGCCGCGCCTGGCGAAGATGTCGATCCCTTCGTGCTTGCGGCCTTCGCTGCGCGCGCCATGCCAGGTGTCGCGCAGCTCGCGCCGGCGCACGCCCTCGACCGGTACCGCCAGCGTGTCGGGCGCAGGCATGGCCAGCAGGCGCCCGGTGTACAAGGCGCGCTCGATGGCCGGCTCCAGCACGCCCCAGCCCAGGATCAGGAAAATCGCGACAACAAGACTGCGCAAGAAGGTTCGCATGGCGTATCGAAAACGATGGTCATGCAAGGCACATGGGGACGCTTGGCCCGATTGCTACCTCGGCGGCGCCGTTGCCTTCTTTGCGCTGAGCATGACCCAGGCCACACCGGCCAGCGTCGCCAGCGCGGCGACCACGCTCCATGCGCGCATGCGCTCGCCCAGGAACAGCAGTCCCATGGCGGCGCTGATCACCGGCACCGACAGCTGCACCGCGCCCGCGCTGATCGCGCTCAGGCGGCTGCGCACCCAATACCAGACGGCGTAGCCGAGCGCCGAGGTGATGCTGCCGGAAATGAGCGCGTAGATGGCGCCCAGCGGGTCGAAGGCCAGCGCGCTGCGTGCGGCCAGGAGCAGCAACAGCGCCAGCGGGACCGCCAGCAAGAAACTGACGGCGGTATTGGGCACCGGCGGCCCGGCCGAGCGACCCAGCAGCGAAAAGCCGCCCCACGCCGCGCCGGCCAGCGCCATCGAACAGGCGGCACCGGGCGGTGGCGCCGATGCCGACGGCAGCAAAAAGGCGGCCATCCCGCCCAGCGCCAGCAGCATGCCGGCGATGCTGGCCCGTTCGCCTTTGAGCAGGCCATAGCCGATCATCACCAGCTGCGCCGATGTGAACAGCACCAGCGCGCCGGCGCCGGTGCCGATGTCGCGGTAAGCAAACGAAAACGCCGCCGCGTAAGTGAACAGCATCGCCGCCGACCACCAGGAGCCGCGTCCGACGGCGAGCTTGCCGCGCTGGAAGCGCAGGATGATGAGCAAGGTCAGCGCGCCGGCGCCAATGCGCATGGCGGTGAACGTCGCCGCGTCGATCGCGGTGGTCTGGAAGGCGAGGCGCGCCAGCAGCGAATTGCCGGCGAAGGCCAGCATGGCGATGCAGGTAAGCACAGGGAGCAGGGCGGGCGGGGTGGGGCGCGCGGAATTGGCGCCCGCGGCGCCGGGCCGTGCCGGGCGCGCTTGCTGGTTCATGGTGGCGCTTCCAGTCTGAGGATCTGGTCAGTATGCCACGCCCGGCGCCAGCCGTTAAGCGCCAGGCAAGGGCGGTCGTGCCGCCCTCATCGGATTACAGGATCGGCGTGCCGCCGGTGACGGCGATGCGCGCGCCCGAGATGTAGCTGGCTTCGTCCGAGGCCAGCATCACGAACGCCGGCGCGACTTCCTTCGGCTGGCCGGCGCGCTTCATCGGCACCTGGCTGCCGAAGTTCTCGACCTGGTCCGGCGGCATGGTCGACGGAATCAAGGGGGTCCAGATCGGGCCCGGCGCCACCGAGTTGGCGCGGATGCCTTTCTCGGCCAGCAGCTGGGCCAGGCCGGCGGTGAAGTTGGCGATCGCGCCCTTGGTGGTGGCGTAGGCCAGCAGGGTCGGCACCGGCTTGTCCGAATTGATCGAGGTGGTGTTGATGATCGACGAACCCGGCTTCATGTGCTTCACCGCTGCCTTACAGGTGTGGAACATGGCGCTGATGTTCACCTTGAAGGTGTAATCCCATTCGTCGTCCGGGATGTCCTCGATCGACTCGTGCGACATCTGGAACGCGGCATTGTTGACCAGCACGTCGATGCGGCCGAACTCCTGCACCGCCTTGTCGATGATGGCGCGGCAGTGGGCCGGGTCGGACAGGTCGCCCGGCACCAGCACCGCCTTGCGGCCGGCTTCCTCGACCAGGCGTGCGGTTTCCTTGGCGTCCTCGTGTTCGTTGAGGTACGAGATCAGCACGTCGGCGCCTTCGCGCGCGAACGCCAGCGCCACCGCACGGCCGATGCCGCTGTCGGCGCCGGTGATCACGGTGGCCTTGTCCTGCAGGCGGCCCGAGCCGCGGTAGCTGGTCTCGCCGTGGTCGGCTTGCGGGGTCAGTTCTTTTTCAAGGCCGGGTGGCTGCTGCTGTTGCTTCGGAATGTTCATTCAGTTGCTCCTTATTGCTGCTTGCGTATGAGTGGATGCCGGATACAGAAATCACTTGAGGCCGAGGTGCTCGCGCACTGCGCTCACGCTCGGGCCCACCTCGCGCACTGCGTCCTCCAGCTGTTCGCGCGTGACGCCAAGGCTTTCGGTCCAGTGGCGCACTTCCCATTCCTCGTGGACGTTGATGCGCGAGCGGTCCTGCGGGCCGCGCTCGTTCAGATTGTCGGACATGGTTATCTCCTATGCATGAAATAAGACCCAGCGTGCCAGCCACAGGCAGCATCTTCCGTACGTTGACTCACGTTGGGCCGTCATCCGGAAACGGCCGTACCGGCACGCGCATTTTCGGGTAGGCTTATGATCGTTGATGAAGCGATAACAAAGGAGACCGAACCATGACCGCACCCTACGAAACCGCCCAGCCCGAACGCAGCAGCATCGACGCCGCCCCCGGCATCGTCGCACTCGACTTTGGCACCAACTGGTGTGGCTACTGCCGCGCTGGCGAACCGCTGATCGAGCAAGCGTTGGCCGACTATCCGCAAGCCCGCCACCTGAAGGTCGAGGACGGTCCGGGACGCCCGCTGGGACGGTCGTTCCGCATCAAGCTGTGGCCGAGCGTGGTGGTGCTCAAGGATGGGCAGGAAGTGGCGCGCGTGGTGCGGCCGGACAGTGCCGATGCGGTACGTGAGGTGCTGGCCAAGGCCGGCGCATGAGCGTGGCGCCATCGACTCCAGCCCGGGGCGCTCATCCAACGCCGGCCAACAAGCCGCGTACCGTCCTCTTTGCCAGCCTGATCGGCACCACCATCGAGTTCTACGACTTCTACATCTACGCCACCGCCGCGGTGCTGGTATTCCCGCGCCTGTTCTTCCCGACGGCAGACCCCGGCGCGGCCGTGCTGCAATCGCTGGCGACGTTCGCCATCGCGTTCTTCGCGCGTCCGATCGGCTCGGCCGTGTTCGGCCACTTCGGCGACCGCATCGGTAGAAAAGCAACGCTGGTGGCGGCGCTCTTGACCATGGGCCTGTCCACCGTCCTGATCGGGCTGCTGCCAACGTACGCCCAGGCCGGCGTGGCGGCGCCGCTGCTGCTGGCCCTGTGCCGTTTCGGCCAGGGTCTGGGGCTGGGCGGCGAATGGGGCGGCGCGGTGCTGCTGGCCACCGAGAACGCGCCGCCCGGCAAGCGCGCCTGGTACGGCATGTTCCCGCAACTGGGCGCGCCGATCGGCTTCTTCCTGTCCGGCGGCACCTTCCTGCTGCTGGGCGAACTGATGACCGACGCCGCCTTCTTCAGCTACGGTTGGCGCATCCCGTTCCTGGCCAGCGCGCTGCTGGTGGCGGTGGGCCTGTACGTGCGCCTGAAGATCACCGAGACGCCCGACTTCCAGAAGGTGCTCGACAGCAAAGCGCGGGTCAAGGTGCCGATGGTGGCGGTGCTGCGCGACCACCGGCGCGCGCTGGTGCTGGGTACGCTGATCGCGCTGGCCACCTTCGTCGTGTTCTATCTGATGACGGTGTTCGCGCTCAGCTGGGGCACGGCGCAGCTGGGCTTCACGCGCCAGCAGTTCCTGTTGCTGCAGCTGTTCTCGGTGCTGTTCTTTGCGCTGACGATTCCGCCGTCGGCCCTGCTGGCCGACAGCCGCGGACGGCGCACGGCGATGATGCTGGTCAGTGGCGCGATCGCGGTGTTCGGGCTGCTGTACGGACCGCTGTTCGGGTCTGGCGGCTGGGTGGCGGTGACCTTGTTCATGGTGCTCGGGATGTGCCTGGTCGGCTTCACCTACGGTCCGCTCGGCACACTGCTGGCCGAGCTGTTCCCGGCCGAGGTGCGCTACACCGGCGCCTCGCTCACCTTCAACTTCGCCAGCATCCTGGGCGCGTCGCTGGCGCCGTACATCGCGATGTGGCTGGGGTCGAACTACGGGCTGGAGTACGTCGGCTACTACCTGAGCGCGGCGGCGCTGATCAGCCTGCTGGCGCTGGTCCTTGCCGGCAAGCAGACGCGGGTGGCGTGACGGTCGCGTCGACGCGGCGCTTCGGCACACTGCTTGGCCGCACGCCGGGAGAGCAGGACCAGGCTTTTCTGGCGGACCTGTACCTGGCGTGCAGACCGGATCTGGGCGCGCTGCCGGTGCCGCGCAGCGTGGTTACGGCGATCGCACGATACCAGCAGGGACAGCGCGACGCCGACTACGCGCTGCGCTATCCGCAGGCGCAACCCTGGCTGGTGGAGGATGAGGGGCGTGCGCTGGGCTGGGTGCTGCTGGCAAGGGCGGGGCATGGTGTGCGTGTCGTGGATCTGGCGGTCGCTGCAGGGCAGCGCAGGAAGGGTGTGGCGCAAGCCGTCCTGTGCTGCCTGCAACGGGAAGAAGCGGCAATCGCACTGCGGGTGCGCACCGATAACGGGCCGGCACGGGCGCTGTATGCGCGACTCGGCTTCATACAGGTACAGGATCAGGGCGACGTTCTGCAACTTGCGTGGGCGAGAGCGACGTGACGGAGTCGGATAACGAGCGAAAAAGCTTCGGTAGTGGAGCGATCCGATATTATAAAACGTAACTAACCAACATAATAAAACCTCCCAACCGATTCATCAAACGCCAACAACTTCGACAGCGCCAACACATCATCAACACGCCACCAAGAAAGAGGGTAGTGCATCCGCGAGCGCAAGCGACAAAACCGTTAACCGGCAGATACACCAGAAAAGCTTGAAGGCCAGGAACGCATCCGCCAGAATGTGGACGGTATCACATCCATTCCACAACATCCACGAAGCAACCGGAGACAGCATGCAACAACTCTCACGCGGCGAACGTCTGCCATTGGCGCAACAGGTCCCGGGTGGCGTGCTGCAAGTCGGCCTGTCGGTGCAGGGCCTGGATCTCGACTTCGCCTGTTTCTCGCTCGACGCCGGCGGCAAGCTGGCCGACGAACGCTATATGACGTTCTTCAACCAGCCCACGACGCCGTGCGGCGCCGTGACCCTGGCCGCGGTCGGCGGCGACCGGGATGGTTTTCGCTTCGACCTCGGCCGCTTGCCCGCGTGGGTAGAGCGCGTCAGCATCGTGGCCAGCAGCGACGGCGCGGCAATGTCGCAGCTGCGCAGCAGCAGTCTGCGTTTGCACGGACCGGGCGGCGAGTTCGCGCAATTCGCATTCGAAGGCCGCGATTTTGCGCAGGAGCGGGCAGTGATGCTGGGCGACGTCTACCGCAAGGACGGGCAATGGCGATTCATGGCCGTGGGCCAGGGTTTCAATGGCGGGTTGGACGCGCTGGTACGCCACTTCGGCGGCACCGTCGCCGATGCGTCGCCGGCAGCGCCTGCCGCGCCTGCAGTAGCGGCGGCACCGGCTCCACCCCCAAGCGCGCCAGGCGCAGGCGACACGGCCCGCATCAATCTGGAAAAGCGGGTCGAACAATCCGCTCCCAAACTGGTCAGCCTGGTGAAATCGGCGGGCGTATCGCTGGCCAAGGCCGGCCTGTCGGAACACCGCGCCAAGGTCTGCCTGGTGCTCGACATCTCCGGCTCGATGAGCGCGCTGTACCGCAGCGGGGCAGTGCAGGCCTTCGCGGAACGTATCCTGGCGCTGGGCTGCCGCTTCGACGACGACGGCGAGATCGACGTCTTCCTGTTCGGCAAGCACGTGCACAAGGGCGCGCCGATGGGGCTGTCGAACTGGTCCGACTACATCGACCGCATGATCAAACGCCATCCGCTGGAAGGCGACACCCGCTACGGCGTCGCGATCGAGGCGGTGCGCCGGCATTACTTCCCGGACGGCGCGGGCGGCGCGCGCAATGCGCCGCACCGGTCGGACGTGCCGGTGTACGTGATGTTCGTGACCGACGGCTCGACCTCGGACAAGCCGCTGACCGAACGCCAGATCCGCTGGGCCAGCCGCGAGCCGATCTTCTGGCAGTTCATGGGCATCGGCAAGGGCCGCAAGTCCAAAGCAAAGGCACTGGCCAGCTTCGCCGACTCCGACTTCCCGTTCCTGGAGAAACTCGACGAGCTCGACGGGCGCCTGATCGACAACGCCGACTTCTTCTCGGTGGCGACGCCGGACGAACACGCCGACGCTGCCCTGTATGACCTCTTGATGACCGAGTATCCGCAGTGGGTGGCCCAGGCCAGGCGCCACGGACTGATCGGCTAGCCCGCATCAGTCCTCGGGCCGCGCTGTTCAAGGCTCACTTGCACTCGAAACAGACCCGCGCACGCGTCATCGGCGCGCGCAGCGTGTGCAGCTGATACAGCCTGCCGCCGCCCGCAGCCACCCGACCCGTCGCCGGATTATTGTCGACCATCTGCCAGCCCGGACACGAGGCGCCGCTGCAAGTAGCGCCGGTCGATCTCCAGACCCGCCCGCTATTGTGCATCTGGTACAGCTGGCCGCCATCGGCATAGATGGCGATCGAGGCGGGGTTGTTGTCCAGCAGTTGCCAACCGGGGCAGGAGGCGCCGCTGCAAGGCGGGCCGGTATAGCGCCAGATTCGGCCGCTGCTGTGCTTCTGATAGAGCTGGATGCCGTCGGTAGCGATGCTGCTGGTGGCGGCGTTATTGTCCAGCATGGTCCAGCCCGGTCACGACGCACCACTGGGTTTTTGCGGCACAGACGAGTCATGTCGAGGGTGCGTTCCGATACCAGCTAACTTAGTTTCAGACACTAACAGTATGGCTAGAGTTCCGCTTCACCTTTTATGCTGTAGCGACGATGACGGGCATCGACTGGCGTGGCCGCGCGCGGTCGGCGAATCCATCCGGCGATTCGCCCATCGGGAGGCTGGCAAGGAGGCATGCGGGCCGGCACAGGCGGGCAGGCGAACGATGTCGTTCGAGTGAAGCGGGTCGAATCGTCCCTGTATGGACGCCGGACGGACTCCGATAGTTTTATCGGACGGCGGCGGATCGCGTGCCGATGGCCACGCGTTTGACAGGGGTCAAGGAGAGAAACACGGCGCGGGACTGGCTAGTCCCGCGGCCGCTTGATCGGTGGGCGCGCCCTACAGCGGCGGCAGGTGGCGCGTCAGAACGAATACACCATCGTCAGCGAGGTCTGGGTATCGGTGTTCTTCTTGTCGTCCGGCACGCTGGTGTCGTTGCGGATCGAAAAGCCGGCTTTCATCTGCATGGTGCCGTTGATCTTGGTGCTCAGCGAGGTCTCTGCCACCGAGTGGGTGTTCGAGGTGCCTTTTTCGACGCTGACGGTCTGGGCGAAGAACGCCGACGGGCTGACCTGCCAGCGGAACTGGGCCGCGCCGCGCACCGTCAGGCCATCCTCGTCCTCGCCGGTCTCGCGTTCGCCGGCGAAGTAGCCAGGACCGATTTCCACATCCAGGCTCTTGTCCGGACGCGTCAGCACGCGCGAGCCGTAACCGACGGCCAGCGTCGAATAGCGGGTGTAGGCGCCGAACTTGTCGTTGACGTGGCTGCCCAGCACGAAGGCGCGGCGGCCGTCGCGCAGCAGCTTGAGCGAAGCCTTGGCCGAGGTGGCCCAGCGCTCGGCCGAACGCACGTGCTGGCGCTCGCCGTTCTCGTCGTCGTACTCGTCTTCCTTGAAGTAGCCGCTGAGCAGGAATTCATGGCTCCAGCGCGGCGTTTCGTGGCGCGCGTCGATCTTGCCGGTGACCGAGGTGCCGGTGGTGTTGCCCGAGGTGCTGATCGCACCCAGCTCGGCCGAGGTGAACCAGCCGCCGTCGGGAATGGCCGGCTTGACCACCGTGAGCGGCGCGTGAACGTCGATCACTTGAGGGAGATCGGGGGAGGCGCATGCCGCGCCATGCAGGCCGCCCGCGGCCAAAGCCAGGGCAAGCGCAGGGATCGGGTAGGATTTCATCAGCTTCTGTGCGGCCGCCGTTCGCGTGGAACGCAAAGCGAGGACGGTCCGGCCCGTCGTTGGTGGAAATTGCGCGGCCGCCAGGGCGGCGCGGATTGGCGGACATTGTATCCCAAAGACAGCGAGATGCGATGCAATCGGGCACGATTCGTGCGGAAGCACCTTGCTGCTAAGTAACTTCATTGTCCCGGTTGGAAGCGAGCTCACGTGCCGACGTAAGCGATCTTGAACGTGAACAGCGCCGCGATCACCCACACCACCGGCTTGACCTGGCGCGCGCGCCCGGTCAGCAGCTTGAGCGCGGCGTAGGTGATGAATCCGAAGGCAATCCCTTCCGCGATCGAATAGGTGAACGGCATGCCGAGCGCGGTGACCGCGGCCGGAATGCTCTCGGTGGTGTCGCCCCATTCGATCTCGCCCAGGTCGGCCAGCATCAGGCAGGCCACGAACAGCAGCGCCGGCGCGGTGGCGTAGTTCGGCACGGCGCCGGCCAGCGGCGCGATGAACAGGCAGGCCAGGAACAACGCCGCCACCGTCAGCGCGGTCAGGCCGGTGCGTCCGCCGGCCTGCACGCCGGAGGCGCTCTCGAGGTAGGCGGTGGTGCTCGAGGTGCCGAGCACGCTGCCGGCCAGGATCGCGCCGCTGTCGGCCAGCAAGGCTTTGTTCAGGCGGTCCATCTTGCCCTCGACCAGCAGGCCAGCGCGGCGCGCCACGCCCATCAGGGTGCCGGTGGCGTCGAACAGCTCGACCAGGAAGAACACCAGCACCACGTTCAGGATGCCGGCCGACAGCGCGGCGCGGATGTCCAGTGCGAACCAGGTCGGTTCGATCGACGGCGGCGCCGAGAACACGCCGCGGTAGGTATTGTCGCCGAAGAAAAAGCTGAGCACGGTCACCAGCACGATGCCGATCAGGATCGCGCCGGGCACGCGCAGGCGGTCGAGCGCGACGATGACCAGGAAGCCGGCGGCGGCCATCAGCGCCGCCGGCTGGTGCAGGTCGCCGGCCTTGACCAGCGTGTCCGGGTTGGCGACCACGATGCCGGCGTTCTTCAGCGCGATCAGGGCCAGGAACATGCCCAGCCCGACCGTGATCCCGACCCGCATCGAGCGCGGGATGCCGTCCACGATCATGCTGCGCAGGCCGAGCAGGGTGACGACCACGAACAGGCAGCCCGACAAGAACACGGCGCCCAGCGCCGCCTGCCAGGTGAAACCCATGCCGATCACCACGGCGTAAGCAAAGTAAGCGTTCAGGCCCATGCCGGGCGCCATCGCGATCGGATAGTTGGCGTACAGGCCCATCACCGCAGTGCCGAGCGCGGCCACGATGCAGGTCGCCACGAACACCGATTCTTTCGGCATCCCGGCGTCGCCCAGGATCGAGGGGTTGACGAAGATGATGTACACCATCGTCAGGAAGGTGGTCAGGCCGGCCACCAGTTCGGTGCGCACGTTGGTGTTGTTGTCGTGGAGTTTGAAGAGTCGGTCGAGCATGAATTCGGTCGCGGGTGGGGCATCCGGGCGGCAGACCGGGCTCCACGTTGTGAAGTGTGGTCCGAAGCTTAACACTCCAGCGCACCGTGCGTGCGCGGCCTTCAGAAACTTCCCGCGCCCATTCCGTGGTCCGCAAGGGCAGGCTGCGGTGATACCATGCCAACTCGATCAATTTCTTGAAGTACGACATGCCCAAGAACAAGCGTCCCGCTCCCCGCACCTCGAACAATACGCGCGACGAATCGCAAGAGCGCGATACCGATGCCCAGGCCCGCCAACTGGCCGACCTGGCCCTCGAAATCGCCGAGCGCGAGGATGCCGCGGCCGCCGGTCTCGGCCCGATCGAGGACGAGGATCCGAACGCGGCCTTGATGCACGCGGTGCGGCGCGCAGTGCGCAAGGGCGGGCGCAAGGGTGCCGACGCGGTGCTGTACGAAGCCATCGAGCTGGCCCGCTACACCGACCCGCTGGCCTGCCGCCTGCTGCGCGCGCGCATCGAAGAAGAGGCTGCCACCTGGCGCTTCCGGCGCGACGCCGACGGCAAGGACATCGAGTACGAGATCGACGCCTTCCTGGTGCCGCTGTTCGTGCGCAGCCGCGGTGGCCTGGCGGCGCTGGAAACCTTCCGAGACGAAGCGGCGTTCGCGGCGCTGGCGGCCAGCTTCCAGAGCGCCGGCCTGGACAGTGAAAAGGCGAAAGTGGTGCTGCTGCAGCACGCCTTCGACCTGGCCGAGATCGACCACATCGGCTACGGCACCCTGCACGAAATGCTGCGCGAAGCGGCCGCCTCGCTGCTGGAAAAGAAACTGCAGCCGGCGCCGACCATCGAGGCGAGCATGCGCGGCTGGACCGGCGAGCCGGTCGCGCCCGACGAAACCGCGCTCGAACTGCGCTTCCTGCTCGGCTTCTCGCTCAAGCGCGGCGACGACCCGTTCTACCGCGTGCCGATGGACGACGCCGGCAGCGACGCCTATTTCGAGGCGCGCATGGCGCGCTACCGCGCCTGGACCGAACAGGCCGAGCCGCTGCTGGCGCGCTGCCTGGCGCAAGACCCGGAGCGCCTGGAGCTGTCGTTCCTGTACCAGGACCTGTTCTACGGCGCCAAGGAGCAGGCCGTGGCCGAACTGGCCACCCTCGGCCTGCTGGCCGAGACCAAGCGCCTGCTGGCGGCCAAGGACCTGGCGCCGGATGCGGTGCACGCCACCGTGGCGCCGCTCGACATGGGCGAGCACGTGCTGCTGCGCGCCAACCTGTATGCGCTCGACGGCGGGCGTGCGTGGGGCAGCGTCGAGAAGCCGGTCGACCTGGCGGCGGACCTGGCGCACGAAGTCGACGAGCTGTGCGACGCACTGCTGTCGCTCGGCCTGGAAGGGGTGTCGGTGGCGACCGGTTTCAGCGAAGACGGTCACGCTGAAGGGGCCGAACCCTATCACGCGGCCTGAGCCGCCTTCATCGTCCTGAGCATTCCCGGCGTGCTGCTCCGGCACGCCGTTTTCAACGCTTTACGCTGACCATAAGCGCCCAGGCACGGCCCGGAGCGCCGGAAACCGGCGTTTCCGGCTGGCCGAGGCTGGTGGCAAATCAAAAAAGAGCCAAATTCTCGTAGTTGCTTTCCGCGTCATAGTGTAGGAAGTCCCCTACATGGCATAGCGAGAAAGCCGGGCTCTCTCTATGAAGCTCATCCATAAGACACGGCGGTCGAGTTTTAATTTATGCAATATTGCTCCACATAAATGAAAATATTGGGAAAATTGCATGTTACGATTCTGAGGTCGGCCGGGTTCCCGCATGCAGCGGAACCGGCGTCCTGCCCCGCACCCCGCATCCCAGCGACCGCCGCAGCGACGTCCAGAGAGAGAAAACCGGCCCGGCTTCACATTGCCAACAACTATAGCGCCAGCAAGGCGAAAGGAAATCAACATGCCGACCCTGATCGTGTTTTGCCACCTGCGTTGGGATTTCGTGTTCCAGCGTCCCCAGCACCTGATGACCCGTCTGGCCGAACACTACAACATCCTCCTCGTCGAAGAGCCGATGCACACCGAGGGTGAGGCACGCCTGGAGAAAAACCAGGTTGCCGCGAACATCACGGTCTGCCGTCCGCACACCCCGATCCAGCAATTCGGCTTCCACGACGACCAGCTGCCGGTCCTGCAGACCCTGCTGGCCGACCTGGTGCCGGCAGACGAAGCGCCGATCGTCTGGTTCTACACCCCGATGGCGCTGCCGCTGCTGCAACTGTTCAAGCCGTCGAAAGTCATCTACGACTGCATGGACGAACTGGCTGCGTTCAAGAACGCGCCGAAGCAGCTGCTGCAACGCGAAAGCGCACTGCTGAACATCGCCGACGTCGTCTTCACCGGCGGCCCGAGCCTGTACCAGTCGAAACGCGACCGCCACGCCAACGCCCACTGCTTCTCGAGCAGCGTCGACGCCAAGCACTTCCGCCAGGCCCAGGACGCATCGATCTCGCACCCGGAACAGGCCAACATCCCGCATCCGCGCCTGGGCTTCTACGGCGTGATCGACGAGCGTTTCGACACCGAACTGGTCAAGGCCATGGCCGACGCCCATCCGGAATGGCAGATCGTGCTGGTCGGCCCGGTGGTCAAGATCGACCCGGCCACGCTGCCGAAGCAGCCGAACGTCCACTACATGGGCCAGCGCACCTATGACCAGCTGCCGCAGTTCCTGGCCGGCTGGGACGTCTGCCTGCTGCCGTTCGCGATGAACGAATCGACCAAGTTCATCTCGCCAACCAAGGTGCTGGAATACATGGCAGCCGAGAAGCCATCGGTGTCGACCCCGATCACCGACGTCAAGGTGCCGTATGGCGACGTGGTCGAGATCGCCGAATCGTACGGCGACTACATCGCCGCCTGCGAACGCCAGCTGGCCCTGAGCGACGACGCGCGCCAGACCATGACCGAGCGCATGCGTGAAGTCGTGGCCGGCACCTCGTGGGACCTGACCGCCTCGCGCATGCACGAGCTGATCGAAAGCGCCGAGCAGAGCAACAAGGTCGAGCGTTTCTTCGCGGCCAGCCAGCAGGAGGAAGTGGCGGCGCCGGTGGAGAAGGTTGCTGTGGCTGGTTGATCCAGCCAGCTCGCTAACGTTCCAGCGACACGCAACATGCAACAACGTCGTTCCCGCGCAGGCGGGAACGACGTTTTTGCGTAAGTAGTAATAGCTTGTATGCAGTCCGCGCCGGTTTACAACGCCGCCAGCACTTCCTCGATCGCTTCCACCGTCGCCGGCTTGGTCAGATGCCGGTCGAACCCCGCCGCCGCCGTCTTGGCGCGGTCCGCTTCGCCACCCCAGCCGGTCAGCGCCACCAGCAGCACCCCGTCGTAGCGCCGCTCCTGGCGGATCTTCTGCGCCACTTCATAGCCCGACATCCCCGGCATTCCCAGGTCGAGAAACACCGCCTGCGGGTTCAGGCTGTCCAGCATGCGCAGCGCCTGGTGGCCGTCGTTGGCGACCGGCGCGCTGTGACCGAGCAGGCCGAGCAGGGCGGCCAGGGTTTCGGCGGCGTCGCGGTTGTCGTCCACCACCAGCACCCGCAGCGCCGGCCGCGCCGCCGGATCGGGCGTGGCGTCGGCGCGCGCAGGCGGCGCCTCGGCGGACGCCGGCGCCAGCGGCAAGCGCACCGTGAATACGCTGCCGGCATTGGTGCCGGCGCTTTCCGCGCGCACCGTACCGCCATGCAGTTCGACCAGGCTGCGCACCAGCGACAGGCCGATTCCGAGCCCGCCCGATCCCGGCTGCTGGGTCTGGCCAACCTGGGTGAACATCCCGAACACCTGTTCCAGCGCGTCGGGCGCGATGCCGATGCCGTTGTCCGACACCGCCACCACCGCCTCGTCGCCATCGCGCTCGGCCGCCAGCACGATGCGTCCGCCCTTGGGCGTGTAGCGCGCCGCGTTGTTGAGCAGGTTGCTGACCACCTGGGTCAGGCGGGTCGGGTCGGCGTCCAACGCCAAGGATACGGTTGGCAGGCGCAGGTCGAACTGGTGGCGCGCCGCCTCGATCAGGGGCAGGCTCGATTCGACCGCGGCCGACAGCACCGCCGCCAGCTCGACCCGCTCGCGTCGCAGCGCGATCTGGCCGCGCGTGATGCGCGCCACATCGAGCAGGTCGTCCACCAGGTTGACCAGGTGGCCGAGCTGGCGTTCCATGATCTCGTGCACCCGCGCCACCGCCGCCGTGCCTTGGGCGTCGCCGGGAGCACGGCGGATGAACTGCAGGCCGCTGCGGATCGGCGCCAGCGGATTACGCAGTTCATGCGCAAGGGTGGCCAGAAATTCGGTCTTCAGGCGGTTGGCCTCGGCCAGGTCGTGCGCCATCTGGCGCAACGCTTCCTCGGACTGGCGGCGCGCCGTGATGTCGTTGAAGAGCACCGCCACCCGGCGCTGCCCGGGGCCGCCCAGGCGCGCGGCGTACACGTCGTACCAGCGCCCCAGCGCGCGCGCCTCATTCTCGAAGCGCACCGCTTCGCCGGTCTCGGCCACCCGGCCATAGATGTCGAACCAGTGCTGCTCGTGACCCGGAGCGAACTGGCGGATGGTCTTGCCGACCGCGTCCACCAGGCCGGTATGCTTGATGAAAGCCGGGTTGGTTTCGACGAAGCGGTAGTCGCACGGCTTGCCGTGGGCGTCGTACAGCATGTCGATCACGCACAGGCCTTCGTCGATCGAGTCGAACACGGTGCGGTAGCGCTCCTCGGTGGCGGCCAGTTCCTGCTCGGCCTCGAGCTGGCGGGTGGCGTCGATCACCACCCCGCGCAGTTCGCGCGTCGCACCGTGTTGCTCGAAGTGGCCGCGCGCGATCACCCAGCGCCAGCCGCCGTCGGGACGGCGCACGCGGTAGGTCGAGGCGTAGCCGCCCTTGTTGGCGACGGCGAGGTCGATCTGGGCCTGGGTGGCGGCGACGTCGTCGGGGTGGACCGCGGCCAGATAGCTGGCCAGCGGCGCCCGTCCGCGCGCATCGAACGGCACCCCGAACAGTTCGGCCATGCGCACGTCGGCGTGGACCCGGTCGGCGCCGATATCCCAGGTCCAGACGCCCAGCTCGGCCGCCTCGATGATGCTTTCCAGGCGCGCCTGGGTCTGCACCAGCGCCAGCTCGGCGCGGCGCCGCTCGACCTGGCTGTCGAAGGCGTCGATGTAGAAGCGCGCCTTGGCGCGCAGGATGGTCGGCGACAGCGGTTCGTGCAGCACCGCGATCGCGCCCGCTTCGTACAGCTGCTCCTGGTCGAAGGGCGCCGGTTGCGGCAGGCCGATCGCCACCAGCGGGGTGTGGCTGGCGCGCGGATGGGCGCGCAGGGCGCGTACCGCGTCCAGCATGCCCGGGCCGTCGCCCGAATAGCCGACCAGCAGCAGGGCAAAGTCGCGCTCCGACAAGCGCGCCAGGCCTTCCGACAGGGTCCAGGCGCGCTCGATCGGTTGGCCGAGCTCGGCCGCTACCTGGTTCAGCAGCGGATCGTCGATCTCGCGCCGGCAGACGTACAGGATGCTGCCGCGGCCATTCAGCATGGCGCGCCGTCCGGCACTTGGTAGAAGAAAGTTGGTCGCAACAAGGTGATTAAGCCTGCAGATGTGGATATTGCGGCAATGTATGTCGCATGGGCAGGCGCTGTCAACGCCCGCCTGCGCCGGCGCGCGCAGACCTGGTGCGCGTGTGCCGGCGCGGGGTTGCCGGAATCAGGACTTGTCGGGCACCGGCTGGGTCGCCGGCGGGGTCTTGAGGGCGTCCGGCAGGGCGTCGGCGATGCCGTCCGGCGCCTGGCCGATTCTGCGCGCCTGATCCGAATTCTGGTCGAGGCTGACTTCTTCGGCGACGTCGAAGCGGCCGTCCTCGGCGCCGTCGTCCCCCGGCAGCAGGTTGTCGGAACGGTTGTCCTGGCCGCCGGCCGGGATCGGTTGATCCTGGCCTTGTGTCGCTTTCTGTTCGGCGCTTTGGCCGGATTTTTGCAGGTTGGAATCGCTCATGCTGGTCTCCTGATGACGATTTGACATGAAGCGATTATGTCCCAGCCGATGCTCGCCGGGCGCACGCTTCGCGCCGCCAGCTTACTCCCTGGGCGTGCGCTCCCTGCGCGGCAGATTCTTTTCCAGGATCGCCCAGATGATCAGGCCATAGGCCAGCAGGCGGATCAGATAGTGCAGCGGCGAATCCTCGCCGCCGCCGTCCTGCATCACCGCATACACCCGGTGCAGGCCCTCGATCGCGAACGACAGCGCGAAATACAAGAAGAAGCGGTCGCCGCTGCTGCGCCAGAAGCGCAGGAAGAACAGGGCTATGGTAAGGGAAGCCATGGCGATCGCGCCGGCCAGCAGATAGCTCATCGCCTATTCCTTTTCGTAGATCAGGCCGTACAACAGCAGCAGGCAGGCCACCAGCGCACTGGCCTGGCGCCAGGCAAGCAGGTCGACCTGGGTCGGGAACACCACCTTGTCCAACAGCAGCAAGAAGTTATTCAGCGTCATCACCGCGAAGCAGGCGCCGCTCCAGAACAGCAGGCGGTAGCGCGTGCGCCGGTAGCTGGCCAGCAGCAGCCAGGCGCAGGCGAGCGAGGTCAGCATGCAGAGAATGTAGATCAGTTCGCCCATATGGATGCGCCGTCAGGCGTCCTTTCGCAGTCGGAACGCGTCGGCGAACTGCTGCGCCTTGCGGTCAAGGGAAGAGTGGATCAGGTGGGTGATGTCGACCAGTTGGCGGGCGTAGACCTCGGCCAGGTGGTCGATGCGTTCGCGCAGCGCGTCGTCCGGCGCGTAGCAGCACAGGATGGATTCGCCAGCTTGCCCGGCGCTGTCGCTGCGGCGCGCCATGCCGGCATTGCACAAGGCGTCGAGCAGGTCTCCGGCCACGCGCTCGCGCACGTACAAGCGGCCGGCCAGCATGGCGCCATCCCACTCGCGGCCGGGATCGGCGCGCAGCAGCAGCAAGGCTTCCAGGAAGGGTACGGAAGGCACGCTGGTCAGCACAAAACGGCGCACGTCTTCCGGAATCGGCGGGGTGGTCACGACAAACTAGTTTCCCAAAAGGAAATTCGGCTTGAGAAAACGGCAATTTTAATCCATCGCCTGGCGAATTGCCGAGTCAATCGTGCGCGCATGTGCGGCCTGCATGGGGCGCGCACACGCGTGGATGAGCACGTCCCGGAATTTTTATGCTTGAGTAATCTCAAACAGCTAAAATGCCGGGTCTCTTAAATATTGTCTCAAGTCATGCTTCGTCACACCTTCCGCCGTCTGACCAGCGGGTTTGCTGCCGCCGGCGTGCTGATCGCCGCCAGCTTCGCGGCCGCCGGCGCCCAGGCCGCCAGCTGCCCGGTCCATTACCTGGACGGCCGTCCTCCCGAAATCCGCAACCAGAAGCTCAACGCCGCCACCCGCGAACTGTGCTACGGCGTGTTCGGCGTGGTCCATTCGGGCGTCACCCGCACTCCGCTATGGTCGGCCGAATACCTGCGCGCCGATAACCTCGACCGCGCCAAAGGACTGGACCGCGACGACAAATTCCATCCGGAAGGGCAACTTCCGCGTGGCCAGCGCGCCGAGCTGTCCGACTATGCGCGCAGCGGCTTCGACCGCGGCCACCTGGCGCCCAACGCCGACATGCCGGACCGCCGCACCCAGCGCGAAAGCTTTTCGCTGGCGAACATGGTCCCGCAAGACCGCGACCACAACCGCCACATCTGGGCTCCGATCGAGGGCGCGGTGCGCACCATGGCCAGGAAAGAAGGTTCGCTGTACGTGATCACCGGCCCGGCCTTCCTCGGCGCCAACCTCAAAAAGGTCGGCAACGTGATCGTGCCGAGCCACATGTACAAGGTAGTGTACAGTCCGCGCCAGAAGGCGGCCGCCGCCTGGTTCACCGAGAACCGCGGCGACGCCCCGATCAATGTGATTCCCGTAGCTGAACTGGAACGCATTGTCGGCATCGAACTGTTGCCGTCGCTGAGCCAGCAGCAAAAGGAACGCATGCTGCGCCTGCCGAAGATCAAGGGACGCAAGAACCGCTCGTAACGGCAGCGCCGTCACGCCAGAAAACAGGAGTCATCATGGGCAAGAAGATGAGCAAGAAGAACGACAGTTTCACCCCGTTCGCCAACGAGGCGGATGTGGCCGGCATCGGCAACCTGACGCTGGAAAACCGGGTCGACCGCATCACCATCTCGGGTGACGTCGACCTGACCGCCGACAAGCCGGGCCTGGAGCAGGCGCGCCGCCTGCACGCGCTGCTGGGCCAGATCGTGGCTGCGCTGGAGGCGCGCGAACTGCCGGACGAATTGCCGCCGCCGGAAGTGCAGACGATTGCCAATCCCTTCGCCTGAAGGTGCCCGGCCGGCTGCTTTGGTAAGGCTCTAGCCGGCCGGATATTTCCCAAAAAATTCTCCACAATGTTTGAGCTAGCTCAAGCATGCGCTTTTCGTGACAAACGGCCATTTTGGCACTCGGTCACGTTCTTTATGTGTGGTGTGTCACTCTCATACACCAATTAATTGTCGGTAGTCAATGGTGCGCGAGCCTGTACAGGAATGTTGTAATCTAGTTCACGAAAGCGCTCCAGACGATGCGGCTTTTCGCCGCGTGCAGGCGCCTGACCATTCATTGGAGGAACGACCATGCAACATACCCTCGTAGCGGTGTTCGACAACCGTACCGACGCACAGAGCGCCATGAACGAACTGCTGTCGTCGGGCTTTACCCGCACCGACGTGCGCCTTTCCACCGGCGACGCCAGCGATGACCTGAGCGCCACCGGCAGCCTGGGCAGCGACAACAACAGCGCCACCCGCGCGGCCGACCTCGACCGCAGCGCCGATGGCGACACCGGCATCACCGCCAGCATCAAGAATTTCTTCTCCGACCTGTTCGGTTCGGATAACGCCGAACACGCCAGCCGCTACGAAGGCGCGGTCAAGCGCGGCCACCACGTGCTGACCCTGACCGCCGACTCGCTGCCGGAAGTCGAGCGCGCCGCCGACATCGTCGAGCGCTACGGCCCGACCGACATCGACGAAACCTCGTCGGGCACCCCGGGCCTGGGCATGAGCGCCGGCGCCATGGGCCTGGGCGCCAGCTCCGGCCTGCAGCAATCGTCGTCGATGTCGGCGCAGTCGGCCTCGACCCCGTCGACCCTGGGTTCGGGCTCGTCGCTGTCCGGTTCGGCCAACGTGTCGTCGCCGTCGTCGGTGCAGGCCGGCTCGATCCCGGAACTCGACAATCCGGGCGATCGCAAGCTGTTCCAGCAGCAGTCGATCAACCAGGCCGAACCGATGGGAGGCACCTATCAGGAGCCGCAGGGCCAGAGCGGCCTGACCGCCACCGGCGGCACCTCGCTGCAAGCCTCGACGCTGCGCGAGAACGCCGTGCAGGGCTCGTCGCTGGAAGGCACCCTGAGCAGCACCAGCAATAGCGGCACCAGCCCGCTGGCCGGCAGCTCGCTCGGCCAGGCGGCAGCCACCACCGGTTCGCAGCAGCGCGATACCGCACTGGGCGGCACCGACACTACCGGCCTGGGCACGAGTGGCGTGGGCGCCAGCGGCGCGTCTTCCTCGTCGTTGACGTCGTCGTCCGGCGCGCTGTCGGGTTCGAGCAACCTGGACAAGCAGCGCAACGGCACCCGCATCTTCTCGCGCGACCGTGACAGCAGCTCGCTGAGCTCGTCCGGCTCGGCACTGGGCTCGACCTCGACCCCGTCCTCGCAGCCGACCTCGGGCCTGGCCGCCAGCTCGTCGACCGGCATGGGCATCGACGACGACAGCTACTACCGCCAGCACTTCGACAGCAACTACAGCGCTTCGGGCGCCAAGTACGACGACTACCTGCCGGCCTACAGCTACGGCAGCGAATCGGCCAGGAGCGACCGCTACACCAACCGCGCCTGGGACGACGTCGAAACCGACCTGCGCACCGACTGGGATACCCGCAACGCTTCCTCCGCCGACCAGTCGACCTGGGAAAAGATGAAGAACGCCGTGCGCGCAGGCTGGGACCGCATGACTGGCGATGACGACGACGATTACTACCGCAGCCACTACACCTCGAACTACGAGGGCAGCGGCGCGGTGTACGACGACGTCAAGCCGGCCTATTCGTACGGCAGCGAAATGCGCAAGAGCGAGATGTACCGCAACCGTCCATGGGACGACGTCGAGACCGACCTGCGTTCGGGCTGGGACAACCGGGTCACCGGCCGTGGCATCGACGGCCGCCGCGAATTCTCCACCACCGGCAGCGACAGCAGCGAACCGTCGACCTGGGACCGCGTCAAGAACGCCGTGCGCCATGGCTGGGACAAGATGACGGACGACGACGACAACGACGCCTACTACCGCAACCACTGGAATTCAGTGTATGGGGCCGGTGGCGAGTCGTATGACGCTTACCAGCCGGCGTACTCGTATGGCTCGACCATGGCGCAGAACGACAAGTACCGTGGCCGCCAGTGGAACGACGTCGAAAACGACCTGCGCATGGATTGGGATACGCGCTATCCGGCCGAGCAGTCGACCTGGGACAAGATGAAGTCGGCGGTGCGTGCGGGGTGGGATCGGATGATGCGTTAAGGATGATGCGTTAAGCGTATCGGGAAGCCCGAAAGGGCTTCTACAGTCAGCCCAAAGAAAGTCGTCCCCGCCTTCGCGGGGACGACTTTTTCAAGCTTGATGGCAGAACCAGATCAGCAGGGGCGCTTACTGCGCAAACACCTGCGCCGCCGGCGTCACCTTGACCGCCTCCGCCTTGATATTCAGCTTCATTCCCCCAATCGCCTTGTCCTCATCCAGCAGCGACTGCGGTTTGTTGGCGTCGTACTTGATCGACGAGAACGCGTCGCTCACCAGCGCCTCCTTCAACGCCGCCCCATCCCTGGTGATCATCACCACCGACAGGTTCTTCGCCGACAGATGCCGCTTGATCGCCGCATTCACGTCGCCCACGGTCAGCTTGTCCAGCGCGTCGCGCATCATGGCGGTGAACTCCGCCGTGCCATACCACTGCGAATCGAGCGCATAACCCAGGCGCTGGTCCTGGGTGGCGGTCATCACGAACACGTTCTTTTCAAGATAGTCGCGCGTGGTCTCGAAATCGCCCTGCGACAGGCCCTTGTCAACCAGCTGCCCCAGCTCGTGCAGCGCCACGCGCAGCGCGAAGTGGCCGTTCTGCGGCGCCACCGGGCGGATCCAGACTTCGAACAGCTGCGCCTTGCGCCCCAGGTTCGGGTTCGGGAAGAACTGGAACATCCCGCGCGGGAAGGCTTCGATGTAGGCATAGTCGCCGTAGTTCATGCCGCGCTCTTCGCGGATGCGCTGGTACAGGCGCGCGCTCGAGGCGCGGTGTTCGCCGAGCCAGGTCTTGGCGATCCACAGCGCGGCGAAGTCCGGATGCTTGCGCGTGACTTCGATCGGCAAGCCGAACGAGATCGCGGTGGCGCGCGTGTTCTTCTCGACGATCTCGACTTCCAGCCCGTTCGGCATGCGGCCGCGCGGGGTGGCGGTGGCGGCCAGGCCGGCCCCTTGCGGCAGGCGTGCCAGCGCCTTTTGCAGCGAGGCGGTCATCGAGCTTGAAACGTCGCCCGAGATGCCGATGCGCACCGCGCCCTGGGTGTAGGCCTGGCGGTAGAAGGCCTTCACGTCGTCCAGCGTGATGGCCTCGATGCCGGCCACGGTGCCCAGTACCGGATGGCCGTACGGGGTGCCGGCGAACACATTTGCCTGAAGCCTTTCTTTGCCGAATTCTTCCTCATTGTTGTCCTTCAGGTCCAGCACCAGCGCGTTGCGCTGGGCGTCCTTGAGGCGGCGGAAGTCTTCTTCGCGGAAGCCCGGATCGACCAGCAGCGGCAGCGCGATGCCGAGGAATTGGTCCCAGTTGTCCTTGTGGATGGCGCCGGTGAAGGTGGTCATTTCCTTATCGGTCTGCTCGGTAAAGCTGCCGGCCAGCGGGAACAGGGCCTTGGTCACTTCGTCGATCTTGCGCTCGCGCGAGCCGCTCGAGGCCACCATCGCGGCGCTCAAGGCAGCCAGGCCTTCCTTGCCTTTCGGGTCATGCGCCGAACCGGCCGCGAACAGCAGCTTGAAGCGGATCTGCGGCAGCGTCGACTTCTGTACCAGCACGTCGAATTTTAGGTTCGACGGGGCCGGCGCGAACTGGGCCAGCTGCGGCAGCTTGTCGATACCGGCGGGCAGGGCGTCGTGCGACAGGGTGGTCACGATCAGGCTGTCGTCGACCAGGTATTTGCGCGCCGCGGCCTGCAGGTCGCTTGGGCTCAAGCTGTCGACCACGCGGTAGTAGCGGTTCAGCGTGCCGTAGGAACGCTCGAAGTGGACGTACGAGGCCAGCGTGGCCGCGATCGCCTCGGTGTTGTCGAGCGAGCGGATCAGGCCATACTTCTGCGCCGACTTGGCATCCGCCAGTTCGCGCGCATCGACCGGCTCGTCGCGCAGTTTCGCCACCGTCTGCAGGATGGCGTCGCGGACGTACAGCGCGTCGGCCGGCTTCTTGACGCGGGCGATGATGGTGGCCAGGGTCGGATCGACGCGGTTCGGGGTCGAGTCCATCAGCTGGTCGACCTTCTGCTCGTCCTGCACCAGGCGCTTGTACAGCGGCGAGGTGCGCCCGAACGACAGCGACAGCAGCATCGACAGCGCCGCCTGCTCCTTCTGGTCGGCGATGAACGACGGGGCGCGGAAACCGACCGTCACCAGCGGCAGGGTCGGACTCTGCCATGCCACATGGCGGTACAGCGCGCCGCGCGGCGCCGGCTCCACCGGGACGTTCGAGGTGAACGTGCCACGCTTCCAGCCGGCCCAGTATTTTTCGACCAGCGCCACCGCCTTGGCCGGCTCGACGTCGCCGGCGATGATCACGGTGGTGCGCTCCGGACGGTACCAGCGATCAAAGAACACCTTCGAGTACTCGTACTGGTTGGGCATGTCCTCGATGTCCTTGAGGAAGCCCATCGTGGTGTGCTTATAGGTATGGGTGGTGTAGGCGGCTTCGCGCTGGGCCTCGAACAGCTTCGACATCGGATTCGCGCTGTTCTTGTTGTATTCGCCCAGCACGGCGCGCGACTCGGTCTTGAACGCCGCCACCGGATACGACAGGTGCTGGAAGCGGTCGGCCTCGACCTTCAGCACCGTTTCCAGATCCTGCTTGGCGAAGGTGGTGTAGTAGTTGGTGAGGTCGTCGCTGGTATAGGCGTTCTGGCGCGCGCCGGCACGCGTGATCACTTCCTGATATTTTTCAGGCGGATAGGTCGGCGTACCGCGGAACATCATGTGCTCGAAGAAGTGGGCAAAGCCCGACTTGCCCGGCTCGACTTCGTTGCGCGAACCGGTCTGCACCGGGATGTGGACCGAGACCAGGTTCGGGAAGCCGGTCGGCACCACGATCACCTTCAGGCCATTGGCCAGCGTTTTTTCAGTGGCCTTGAACGGCAGCACGTCGGCGGACGCACGAGCGGCCGGGGTGGCGGCGCCGGCCGGCGCGGCGGCCAGGAACAGCGCCGGGATGGCGGTCGCCAGCGCAGTGCGCGACAGGATCGACTTGAGCACGGATGTCTCCTTGGAAAATAAACCAGCGCGCAGCATAGTCGATTCGCCATGGAATGAACAGCCGCCGGGGCGGTCCCGGCCGGGTGCTCAGCGCCAGTGTTTACGCCGCTTCGCTCATCGGCAGGCTGATGCGGTTGCGCCCCATGTGCTTGGCCCGGTACAGGGCGGCGTCGGCGATCGCGACCAGCTGGCTAGCGTCGTTGTCCGGCCCGGCGAGCGCGGTGGCGGCGCCGATCGACACCGTCACGTGGCCCGGCGCGAAGCTGCACGGCAGCTCGAGCCGCTCGACCCGGGCGCGGATGCGTTCGGCAACAATGGCTGCACCTTTCAGCGACTGGTTGGGCAGGATCACGGCGAACTCTTCGCCGCCGTAGCGCGCCACCAGGTCGTTGGCGCGCATCTCGCTGGCGACCGCGCGCGCCACGCGCTTGAGGCATTCGTCGCCGCCGAGGTGGCCGTTGGCGTCGTTATAGGCTTTGAAGTTGTCGACGTCGACCATCAACAGCGACAGCGGCTGCTTCTGGCGCAGGGCGCGCGACCATTCGGCGCGCAGGGTGTTGTCGAAGCAGCGCCGGTTGGCCAGACCGGTCAGGCCGTCGCGCGTGGCCAGCTGCTCCAGCGCGGCCTGCGCCATCTTTTCGTCGGTCAGGTCGCGCAGCGTCTCGACCACCGCCGACAGGCGCCCGCGCGCATCGAAGATCGGACTGGCGTCGGCCGCCAGATAGCGCCGCTTGCCGGCGCGCGGCATGTCGCACCAGCTTTCCAGCGACAGATTGCCCGCCAATGCGCCGCGGCTGGCGCCGCCATCGGTATCGGTAGCGGCGACATGCTGCACGGCGCAGCTGTCGGCGCCGGGCGCGGCGTCGCGCCGGCCCTGCAGCACCAGGTCGGCCAGGGTTGGCCGTTCGCGGTCGTAGAAACTGCGCCAGTGTTCGCGCGTGCCCAGCACCTCGCCGGCGGCGACCCCGGTCAATTGTTCGCAGGCGCGGTTCCAGATCGTCACCCGCGCCGAGGTGTCCAGCACGAACACCGGCACCGACAGGCTTTCCATCAGCTGGCCGACGAAGGCCGCGTCATGGACGAGGGCGGGCGCGCCGCCCGACATGACGATGCTGCTGCCGTGCGCGCCGGAAGCGTTGAACGCGCCGGCGCCGATACTGTCGGGACTGATCATGTGCCATCCTCTTCGTTCTCTGGCGACAGCTTGATTGCTGCCGACAGGAAACGATTCTGCTACCGGTGCAGAGACGGGCTATTGATCTAAGACAAGACGAATCCGGCTGTGGCGGGCGTCAGACAGGCAGGGGAAGTCGGGCCGGCGGCCGGCGGGGGATGCCCATCAGCTTACCGGCGCCGGCGCAGCCGGCGCCCGCGCCGCCGGGAGCGACAGCGACCAGTGGCTCGGGCGGCCCGGCGCGGCAGCCAGACGCAGCACCCCGCCGAGTGCGCGTACCTGCCGGGCCAGCGCTTCCGGCAGCGACGCCGGTGCACCGCCCAACGATGCGCCGGCCTGGACGTCGAGCGCCAGCGTATTCATGCCTTCGCTCAGGCGCACGTGCAGATCGGCGCGGCCGTCCTTGCAGCTGGCCAGCACTTCCTGCAGTACCTCGAACGCCGCCAGGCGCACCGCGCGGCCAAGCGGCCGGGCTGCCGGATCGACGCCGGCCTCGAAGCGGCAACGCATACCGTACCGCTCGGCGTGCTCGACGAGGCAGCGTTCCAGCGCATGGCGCAGGCTGTCGGTGGACGCAACGCCACGGACAGTGCCAGCTTGGGGGCGGGCAGCGTCCTGCTGGCGTACCAGACGGCACAGCACGTCATGGCTGGCGGCCAGGCCCTGGTCGGCCAGGTGACGCGCCTCGCGCTCGGCGGCCAGCTGGCGCTCCAGCGAACTGTTGCGTTCGCAGGCGATGGCGCTACGGCGCAGACCGTGGCCGGCCAGCAGCAGCGCGCCCAGCGTCACGGCGAGGCAGGCGGCAATCAAGATCATCGTGGTGGTCATGGCGTCCTTCTTACCTTGTTCGGAAGATTCCTGTAAGAATTTACCGGGGCTGCGCTGTAGGAATATTGTCGATAGTCAACATCCGTACCGGGTCGCCGGACCGAACCGAGAGTGGCCGTCGGCCAACGGCCTGCTGCGCCGCCGCCACTGGCGCGCTATAATGGAAGGTTGACGAGAGGTTTACCGTGACTTACAGCATCAAAGAGATCTTCTATACCCTGCAGGGCGAAGGCGCCCACGCCGGACGCCCGGCGGTGTTCTGCCGCTTTTCCGGCTGCAATCTGTGGACCGGCCGCGAGGCCGACCGCGCAACGTCGGTCTGCCAGTTCTGCGACACCGACTTCGTCGGCACCGATGGCGAACGCGGCGGCAAGTTCAAGGAAGCGGCCGCGCTCGCCGCCGAGATCGACGGCCTGTGGCCGACCACCCACGCGGCCAGCAAATACGTTGTCTTCACCGGCGGCGAACCGCTGCTGCAGCTCGACGCCGCCCTGATCGAGGCCATGCACGCGCGCGGCTTCACCATCGCCATCGAAACCAACGGCACGCTGCCGGTGCCGCCGGGCGTGGACTGGATCTGCGTCAGCCCGAAGATGGGCTCGCAGCTGGTGGTGGAAAAGGGCAGCGAGATCAAGGTCGTGATCCCACAGCTAGGGCAGGACCTGGCCGCCTACGAGGGCCTGGACTTCGAGCATTTCTTCGTGCAGCCGATGGACGGCCCGCTGGCCGCGCACAATACCCGCCTGGCGATCGAGACCTGCCGCCAGAACCCCAAGTGGAAACTCAGCCTGCAAACGCACAAGCTGCTCCAGATTCCCTAACACCTTACGCTTTACAGGCTGACTTTCCATGCTGACCATTACCCGCAAACTCGAATTCGATGCCGGCCACCGGATTCCCGACCACAAGAGCCAGTGCCGCAACCTGCACGGCCACCGCTACGTCCTCGAAATCACCCTGACCGGCGACGTGATCGACTCGGACGGCAATTCCGACAACGGCATGATCATGGACTTCTCCGACGTCAAGGCGCTGGCCAAGGAACACCTGGTCGACGTCTGGGACCACGCTTTCCTGGTCTACGAAAAAGACGACAAGGTGCGCGAATTCCTGGCCTCGCTCCCGGGCCACAAGACGGTGGTGATCGACTGCATCCCGACCGTGGAAAACCTGGCGCGCGTCGCCTTCAACATCCTCAAGACCGTGTTCACCGACCGCTTCGGCACCGGCCTGCGCCTGCACAAACTGGTGCTGCACGAGACCCCGAACTGCTGGGCCGAGATCACCGATGTGTGAATGCAGGCCAGCTGCCGGCGCGGATGTCACTGCGGCTGCGGCTGACAGCACCGCGGCCGGAATGCTCGACGCCGTGGTATCGGACATTGAGTTGACGCCGGACGAGCATTTCATGACGCTGGCGCTGGCGCAGGCGCGCCTGGCCTGGGAACGCGGCGAAGTGCCGGTCGGCGCGGTGCTGGTCAAGGACGGCGAAGTGATCGCCACCGGCTTCAACGGACCGATCGGGGCGCACGACCCGACCGCTCACGCCGAGATCGTCGCGCTGCGCGCCGGCGCCGCGAAGCTGGGCAACTACCGGCTGCCCGGCTGCGAACTGTACGTGACACTGGAACCCTGCATCATGTGCTCGGGCGCGATGATGCATGCGCGCCTGGCGCGCGTCGTCTATGCCGCCACCGATCCGAAGACCGGCGCCTGCGGCTCGGTGGTCAATCTGTTTGACGAAGAGAAGCTGAATCACCACACCGACGTGATGGGCGGCGTGCTGGCCGGCGAGGCCAGCCTGATGCTGAAGGCTTTCTTTGCCGAGCGCCGCGCCGCGGCGCGCAAACCGGCGCAGCCCTGAGCGCGTCCCGCTTTACGTCGCGGCATACGCCCGCGCATCGATCGGCACGTGCAGCGTGAACGTGGTGCCGCGCTCTGCGGCGCTATCCACCGCCATCGCGCCGCCATGGCTCTCGGTCACGCTGCGCACATACGGCAGCCCCAGGCTCCAGCCCTTGAGCGCGATCTCGTCCGCATGCTGCGGCGGCTCGAACAGGCGCTCCATGTCGCCGTCGGCGATCGGGGCGCCGTGGTTGTGCACCGATAGCCGCATCCGCTCGCCGTCGCGCTGCACCCGCACCGTGATCGGTCCGGCGCGCTTGCCGTGCTTGCGCGCCCGCGTTACCAGGTTTTCCAGCGCCCGTTTCAAGGCCGCGCGGCACCAGTGGCCGTCGACGCGCTCGCCGACGATGTTCACCGGCTGCCCCAGCAAAGGCAGGTCGACGCAGACTTCTTCCACCAGCGTCATGATGTCGAACGCCGAGATCTGCAGCTTGATCGTCTTGCCGTCGAGGACGGCCGCGTCCTGCAGGGTCTGGATCAGGGCGTCGGCGTCGGCGATCTTCTTGACGATGCGGCCAGCCAGGCCGGCCACGCCCGGGTCATCGGATTTCAATCCGATCAGCTGGGCGGTGGCGCTGGCCACGCTCAGTGGATTGCGCAGGTCGTGCGCGAAGCCGGAGATGCAGGCGTCGCTGATGGCGGGAAAGGCGGAGCTGCGGGTAGCCGCTGCCAGCAACCAGGCGTCGAAGGTGGCGCCGACCAGCTCGACGTCGTGGGCGGACAGGGCCTGCTCGGCCATCAGCGCCGTGAACAGGGTCGAACGCAGCAGCTGCAGCTCGAGCGCCAGCTCGCGCGTGCCATGGCGGCCGGGGCCGAGCCAGCGTGCCAGGTCGGGCGCAATGTCGTTGGCGCCGGCGCGATTGGCCGCCAGCTGCGCGCCGATCTCGTCCAGCAGGACGGGCGCGGCCTGTTCCAGGAGCGGGCCGGTGCGCGAGGCCATCGTTGCCTGCACGCGCGCGCTCCACCGCGCCAGCACGGTCGCGCGCTGGCGCGCAAAAGAATCGGCAAGCGCGCTGGAAGAGACCTGGCGCTCGCCCGTATCGGTGGTATCCATGGTTGTCCCTATCAAGGCGGCAAGATTTTCGCCGCCACCGCTCAGCCAGCCCACAAGTTACCGCAAATGCGGTAACCGGTGAGCACTGCTGGAAGGAGAGGGTACCGCACATGTGACGCGCCGTGCGCGCGTCGATGATGTTATGCTGGTTACAAGCCGCTGCACGCGGCGTTGCCGAACCGCCGACCTTGCCGTCATGCCTACTCTCCACGCCAATGGACTGCGCCTCGCCTTCGATACCGCGGGCGACCCGAAAGCCGCGCCGCTGCTGCTGATCCACGGCCTCGGCATGCAGCTGACCAACTGGCCCGACGAATTCGTCGACGGCCTGGTCGAGCTGGGCTTCTACGTGATCCGCTTCGATCATCGCGATTGCGGCCTGTCCACCAAGTTCGAACAGGCCGGCGTGCCGAACCTGGCGCTGGCGCGCATCAAGGCGACGCTCGGCTTGCGCCTGAAACCTGTCTACCGCCTGGAAGATATGGCCGAGGATGCGCTCGGCGTGCTGTCGGCGCTGGGCGTAGCGCGCGCCCATGTGGTCGGCGTTTCGGCGCTGGGCGGCATGGTGGCGCAGACGCTGGCCGCGCGTCACCCGCAGCGGGTGTCGAGCCTGAGCGCCATCATGTCCACCAGCGGCCGCCGCGGCCTGCCGGCGCCGTCCCCATCGGTGCGCAAGATTCTGGCCGCAAAACCCGCCAATCCTCTCGACCTCGACAGCGTGATCGCCCACAACGTGGCACTGTTGCGTGCGCTGGGCAGCCCGTCCTACCCGACGCCGGACAAGCAGTTGCAGCGGCGTGTGGCGCGTTCCTTGCGGCGCAGCCATTGCCCGGATGGGGTGGCGCGCCAGATGCTGGCACTGCTCGCCGCCGGCGACAACAGCGCCGCGCTGGAGAGAATCACGGCGCCGACGCTGGTGATCCACGGCGCCGCCGATCCGCTGGTGCCGGCTGCCTGCGGGCGCGACCTTGCTGCGCGCATCCCGCAGGCGCGGCTGGAACTGATCGAAGGCATGGGCCACGACCTGCCGCCGCAGCTGGTCGAGCGGCTGCTTGCCTTGATCGACTCCCATGCCCGGGGTAAGATGTTGCCAGATTCCACACCACGGCTATTCGTCAAACAGTGATACCAACCAGTACCGTGAATCGCGACGCCGCCCGCGTCGTTACACGCATTGGCGTCGCCATCGTCGCCCCGTCCGGCTGCACGCAAGACCCGTCCGCGGTCGAGCGCGCCGTGGCCCGGCTCGAAGCCCAGGGCTGCCTGGTGCGCAACCGCTACGACCACAGCTGCATCCACCTGCGCTTCGGCGGCTCCGACGAAGGCCGGCTGGCGCAGCTGCAGGCGGCCATCGACGATCCCGAGGTGCAACTGATCGTCGCGCTGCGCGGCGGCTACGGCATCACCCGGCTGCTGCCGCAGGTCGACTTCGATGCGATCGCCGCCAGCGGCAAGATCCTGGTCGGCTTTTCCGACGTCACCGCCTTGCACATGGGCCTGATGGCGAAGAACGGCGCCCCGAGCTATGCCGGGCCGATGATCGCCGGCGACTTCGGCGCAGCCGAGCCCGATCCATTCACCCTGGACGATTTCTGGTGCTGCCTGGCCGGGCCCGAGCACACCATCGTCGAAACGGCGGCCGGCAATCCGACGCTCGACCTGCACGGCACGGTATGGGGCGGCAATCTGGCGATGCTGGTCTCGCTGCTCGGCACGCCGTACTTCCCGCGCATCGAGGGCGGCATTCTGTATGTCGAAGACATTGCCGAACACCCGTTCCGGGTCGAACGCATGCTGCTGCAACTGCACCAGGCCGGCGTGCTGGCGCGCCAGCGCGCGCTGGTGCTGGGCGACTTTTCCGGCTACCGGCTCGGTCCCCAGGACAACGGCTACGACTTCGACGCCATGCTGGCCTACCTGCGCGCCACGCTGCCGCTGCCGGTGCTCACCGGTTTGACGTTTGGCCACGGCCCGCACCGGGTGACGATACCGTTTGGCGCCGACGGCCACCTGGTGTCGGGCGAGACCGGTTTTTCTCTCACCCTGAGCAATTATCCGACCCTGCGCTGCGCCTGAGCAGGCGCTATGGGAGGCACATTCGCCCGCTCCAGCATGCGATGGTAAAATAGCCGGTTATTCAAATACGCTTTTTGGGGTTCATACAAGTGCTATCCACAGCCAACATCACGATGCAATTCGGCGCCAAGCCGCTGTTCGAGAATATTTCCGTCAAATTCGGCGAGGGCAACCGCTATGGTCTGATCGGCGCCAACGGCTGCGGCAAGTCGACCTTCATGAAGATCCTGGGCGGCGACCTCGAGCCCTCGGCCGGCAACGTCAGCCTGGATCCGGGCGAGCGCCTGGGTAAACTTCGCCAGGACCAGTTCGCCTACGAAGACGTGCGCGTGCTGGACGTGGTCATGATGGGCCACACCGAGCTGTGGAACGCGATCGCCGAGCGCGACGCCATCTACAACAACCCGGACGCGACCGACGACGACTACATGAAAGCGGCCGAGCTCGAAGGCAAAGTGGCCGAATACGACGGCTACTCGGCCGAAGCGCGCGCCGGCGAACTGCTGCTGGGCCTGGAAATCGGCACCGACCTGCACCAGGGTCCGATGAGCGCCGTGGCGCCGGGCTGGAAGCTGCGCGTGCTGCTGGCCCAGGCCCTGTTCTCGAACCCGGACATCCTGTTGCTCGACGAACCGACCAACAACCTGGACATCAACACGATCCGCTGGCTGGAAAACATGCTCAACGAGCGTAACTCCACCATGATCATCATTTCCCACGATCGCCACTTCCTGAACCAGGTCTGCACCCACGTGGCCGACATGGACTACGGCACCCTGAAGGTGTACCCGGGCAATTACGACGACTACATGCTGGCCTCGACCCAGGCTAGAAACCAGCAGCTGGCCAACAACGCCAAGGCCAAAGAGAAAGTGGCCGAACTGCAGGACTTCGTGCGCCGCTTCTCGGCGAATAAATCCAAGGCGCGCCAGGCAACGTCGCGCGCCAAGCAGATCGACAAGATCAAGATCGAAGAGTTCAAGCCATCCTCGCGCGCCTATCCGTTCGTGCGCTTCGAAGGCGAGAAGAAGCTGCACCGCCTGGCGGTGGAAGCCGAGAACATCTCGAAAGCCTACGACCGTCAGCTGTTCAAGAACTTCTCGATCATGGTCGAGGCGGGCGAGCGCGTGGCGATCATCGGCGCCAACGGCGCCGGCAAGACCACGCTGCTGCGTTCGATCGGCGGCGACCTGTGCGGCCTGCAGCCCGACAGCGGCCGCGTCAAGTGGGCCGAGAACGCCAATCCGGGCTACATGCCGCAGGATCCGACCGAAGAATTCGCGCTCGACGACAACCTGACCGACTGGATGGGCAAGTGGACGCAAGAGGGCGACGACGACCAGGCGGTGCGCTCGATCCTGGGTCGCCTGCTGTTCGGTGGCGACGAAGTCAAGAAGTCGGTGCGCGTGCTGTCGGGTGGCGAAAAGGGCCGCATGATGTACGGCAAGCTGATGCTGGGCCGCCACAACGTGATGCTGCTCGACGAACCGACCAACCACATGGACATGGAGTCGATCGAGTCGCTCAACATCGCGCTCGACAAGTACGCCGGCACCCTGATCTTCGTCTCGCACGACCGTGAATTCGTGTCGTCGCTGGCAACCCGCGTGATCGAGATCCGCGAACACGACGTGGTCGATTTCCAGGGCACGTATGAGGAATACCTGAAGAGCCAGGGTATCGACTGATCATGTGCTGAGTAACATTGGAGCGGCGCTCTCGACCAGGGCGCCGCTCCCGGAGACAAGAAAGAACGAGTATGAATAACGCAAAAAGCGACGTACCGATCAAGACTTTCGAATACGACCGCCCCCAGGCCGGCATGGCCTGCACGGCCGAAGCCTGGGCGCGCATACCGAGCGCCCCGGAACTGGCCGAACGCGCCGAACTCAAGGACCGCATCCGCCGCCTGCTCAAGGAGCGTGGCGCGGTGCTGGTCGCCCACTACTACGTCGACGGCGACCTGCAAGACCTGGCCGAGGAAACCGGCGGCTGCGTCTCCGACTCGCTCGAAATGGCGCGCTTCGGGCGCGACCACCCGGCCCAGACCCTGGTGGTGGCCGGCGTGCGCTTCATGGGCGAAACCGCCAAGATACTGAGCCCCGAAAAAACCATCCTGATGCCCGACCTGGACGCGACCTGTTCGCTCGACCTGGGTTGCCCGGCCGACGAATTCGCCGCCTTCTGCGACCAGCATCCGGACCGCACCGTCGTGGTGTACGCCAACACCAGCGCCGCCGTGAAGGCGCGCGCCGACTGGATGGTGACCTCGTCGATCGGCCTCGACATCGTGGCCGAACTGCATGCCCAGGGCAAGAAGATCCTGTGGGCGCCCGACCGCCATCTGGGCTCTTACATCCAGACCAAGACCGGCGCCGACATGCTGCTGTGGCAGGGCTCGTGCCTGGTACACGACGAGTTCAAGGGCATCGAACTCGACCTGCTCAAAACCGAATACCCGCTTGCCAAGGTGCTGGTGCATCCGGAATCGCCGGCCAACGTGGTGGCCCAGGCCGACGCGGTCGGCTCGACCACCCAGCTGATCAACGCGGCCCAGACCATGGACGCGACCCACTTCATCGTCGCCACCGACAACGGCATCCTGCACAAGATGCGCATGGCCGCGCCCGGTAAAACCTTCATCGAAGCGCCGACCGCCGGCAACAGCGCCACGTGCAAAAGCTGCGCGCACTGCCCGTGGATGGCGATGAACGGCCTGCGCAACCTGGCCGCGGTGCTGGAAAACGGCAACAACCAGATCCACGTCGATCCCGACACGGGCCTGAAGGCGAAACGCGCCATCGACCGCATGCTCGACTTCGCCGCCGCCAAGCGCGCGAAAGCGCTGCCGACCGGCAAACTGGAAAACAACGCCCCGATGTTCTCGGGAGTAGGCCCCGCATGAGTACCCTCAAGAATCCCCACGCCCAGTTCGACGACAAGCTGCAGGCGGCGTTCGAACAGAACATCCTGGCTGCGCTGCTGGAAGACGTCGGCAGCGGCGACCTGACCGGCAAGCTGGTGCCGGGCGACACCCGCGTCACCGCGCGCGTGATCGTGCGCGAAGCGGCCGTGTTGTGCGGCGCGCCGTGGTTCGAAGGCGTGATGCTGGCGATCGACCAGGATACCGAGATCGAGTGGCACTATGCTGAAGGCGACCTGATGAGCGCCGACAGCACGGTGTGCACCATCGCCGCCAACCCGCGTTCGCTGCTCACCGCCGAGCGCGGCGCGCTGAACTTCATGCAGCTGCTGTCGGGCGTGGCCACGGCCACCCGGCGCTACGTCGACGTGGTGGCCGGCACCAGCGCCGCCATCCTCGACACCCGCAAGACGCTGCCGGGCCTGCGCCTGGCGCAAAAGTATGCGGTGCGCGTCGGCGGCGGCAGGAACCAGCGCATGGCGCTGTATGACGGCATCCTGATCAAGGAAAACCACATTGCCGCGGCCGGTGGCGTGACCGCCGCGCTGAATGCGGCCACCGCACTGGACGCCGGCGCGCCGGTGCAGATCGAGGTCGAAACCATCGCCCAGCTCGAAGAAGCGCTGGCGTCCGGCGTCAAGTCGGTGCTGCTGGACAATTTTGACCTGGACATGATGCGCCAGGCAGTGCAGGTGAATGGCGGCCGCGCGCTGCTGGAGGCGTCGGGCGGCATCAATATGGACACGGTGCGCGCCATTGCCGAGACCGGCGTCGACCGGATCTCGATCGGCAGCCTGACCAAGGACGTGCGCGCCACCGATTACTCGCTGCGCATCGTCTAGATCGCGTCTCTCCGGCCGGGCCGAGTCCGGCTGCATCACCTGCGGGCGCCGGCGCGGCGCCCGTCGTCACTTATTTTCCTGCATATCCATGATCACTTCCAAGATCCAGCGCTCCCTCGGTTCCCGCCTGTTCTGGCTCGGCTTCGGCCTGCTGCTGGGCATTCCCCAAGTGCTTGACGGCATCAAGTACAACATGAACGGCGAGCTGTTCTTCGGCATCGGCATGCTGCTGGTGGGCGTGCGCGGCTTCCTGCGTCCGGTCGTGCTCGGCCGGGCGCTGGCGATGAAACGCGACGACGCCGCTGCCGAATCGTCGATCGGCTCGACCGCGCTGCACGGCGCGCTGTCGCTGGCGATGGCCGGCGCCCTGATCGCCGGCCTGGCGATCAAGTTCAATGCCGGCTGATTCGGCGCCGTCCTAGACGCCGCTCTCGCTGGCCCGCGCCAGCACCTCGGCGCGCGGGTTGTGCAGCGCCGGCGGCACGCCGGTGTGAGATGCGATGGCATCGACCGCCGCCAACACTTTTTCCGGCTGGGCGTGGTGCAGCATATGGCCGACGCCCGGCTCCAGGTCCAGCTCGCAATTACGCAGCCGTTCATGCAGACGCTCGGCGTTGTGGGTGCAATCGACCACCGCGTCGCGCGTGCCGGACAGCAGCTGCACCGGCACTTTCAGGCGCGCATAGCGCCGCGCCAACGAGGCCGCCGACGGCACCATCAGTGCGCTCTCGGCCGCGCTGGCCCGCAATTGCGAGGGGCGCAGCGCCATCCAGGCCGGCATCGCACGGTAACCATCAGGAATGTCGAGTGGCGAAAAAGCGTGCTTGAGCGTGCCGCGCCACAACAGTCGTCCGGCCAGCGGCGTCACCGTATAGCGCATCAAATCGCCCACCACCGGCAGCGCCGGCGGCGAACTCAATGCCACGTCGAGGCGCGGACTCGGATAGTAATAACCCGACACCAGCACCAGCCCGCGCACGAAGTGCGGCACCCGCAACCCCATCGCCAGCGCCACCAGCGTGCCCCACGAGTGACCGAGCACGATCGCGCTGTCGACGCCCAGCGTCTGCAGCGCATGGTGCAGCAGGCAGGCCTGGTTGTCCGGCGTCCACATGGTGTCACGCGGCCGCTCGCTGTAGCCGAAGCCCGGGCGGTCGAAGGCGATCACCCGGTAGTGCTCGGCTGCGCGCTCGATCAGGCCGCTGATCTCGAAATCGCGCGAATACGTACCGTTGCCATGCAGTAGCACCAGCACCGGGCCTTCGCCGCGTTCCAGGTAGTGCAGGCGCACGCCGTCGACTGTGACGAACTTGCCGGTGGGCGGATTGTCGCGTTCGGCCTGACGGGTCTTGGCGCGCACGTAGAGGAATGACGCCAGCAGGCCGAGGCCGGCCAGCGCCGTGCCTGTGGCCAGGCCCGGGCGCGAACGCGGCGCGCCGTGGATGCGATGGGTTCTGTTCACAATATTTCCCTAGGATCGAGTAGGTCCGGTAGCGGCGCCGCTGAGTCCGCACCCAGCAGACGCGCCACCAGCGGCAAAAGTTGCTCGCTCGATGCTTCCAGCTTCAGCGCGAGCAGGTCGTCGGCGCGGGTGCGGCCGAGGTTCACGGCAGCGATCGGCTTGCCGGCCGCCTGCGCCAGGCGGCAAAAGCGAAAGCCCGAATACACCATCAGCGACGAGCCGACCACCAGCAGCGCGTCGGCCGCCTCCATCTGTGCCAGTGCGCAGGCGCTACGCGCCGGCGGCACGTTGTCGCCGAAGAACACCACATCCGGCATCAGGACGCCGCCGCAGTGCACGCAGACCGGCAGCACGAAGTTGGCCTGCACCTCGGCCATGGTATCGGTATCGAGCGCCGCGTCGCCGTCAGGCAAGGGCTGCGCCATCGTTGCATCCAAGCCGGGATTGGCGGCCTGCAGCTGGGTCTGAATAAAGGCGCGCGGGAACTGGGCGCCGCAACCGAGGCAGGCGACGTGGTGGATATTGCCGTGCAACTCGAGCACTGCATGGCTGCCGGCCTGCTGGTGCAGGCCATCGACGTTCTGGGTCAGGATAAAGCCGAGCTTGCCGCCGTGCTCGAGCGCGGCCAGTGCGCGGTGGCCTTCGTTCGGCCGCGCCTTGGTCAGCACCGGCCAGCCAACCATGCTGCGTGCCCAGTAGCGGCGCTGAATGGCGGGATCGCGGCGGAACTCGGGGCCCTGGATCGGCAGCCGGCCGCGGCGCACGCCGTCGCGGTCGCGGTAATCGGGGATACCGGAGGCGGTCGACAAGCCTGCGCCGGTCAATACCAGGGTGCGCGAATGGCGCTCCAGGAATTCTGCCAATAGTCCGGCCATCTCGTGCGCCGAACGCTCCATCAAGTGCGCGCCACCATCAACAGCGCCGAATGCTTCTGCCATGCTGCTCAATCCTCCCATGCATGGGATCGTAGCATTCCCGCCGGGGGACCGAAACACGATACGCGCGCGTGCATCGTTCATCTCGCTGAAGCGCCCATCAGCGCTACTTACTTGTCGGCAAGCAGGCGTCGTCGTACACTGAGGTGTCGCCGCTGGTCGCCAAGTGCTCACAGACTTTTGGTTGCACTCACCGTAAGGAATCCATGCTCAATTTTATCCACCCACGGCCTGTGATCGACGGTCGCACGGTCGCAGTGCAAATAGTCCAGCAAAAAGCGGTAGCGCATCGAGACACGCGAGTGCTGGTCGTGACTGTGAAGAGTGTTGCCTTGACGACCACTTTGGCGCATCCAGACGCGGGGGCAGTGCCGACAAGTGGACACGAGCTCAGCCATTCCTAGATCAGGAAGATGTCCAGGCCGACACTGCGATTCCGCCCACGATCATGGCAAACGCCAGCGCGTGGTACAGATGCGGCGCCTCACCCAGGAATGTCGACGACAGCAACGCCGTGAACAGCGGCGTCAGATTGATGAAGAACGAGCCCAGCGTCGGCCCGGCGCGTTGCACGCCTGCGCCCCAGCAGCGCATGGCCAGGATCGCCGGTCCGATCGCCACGTACAGCAACGCCGCCACCAGCGGCCAGCTCCAGACGATGGCGACATCCTTCAGCGCCCATTCGCCACCCGCCAGTACCCCCGACCACAGCACTCCATAGGCGACCTGCGCCAGCAGGAACGCCGCCCAGTCGGCGCGCAGGGCCGGCACATCCTTCTGCTGCATCAGCAACCAGCTGTAGAACGACCAGGCAACCGTCGCCAGGATCATGTACAGGTCGCCTGCCACCAGCCGCAGTGCCGCCAACTGGGCCAGATCGCCCCGGCACATGACTACCAGCACACCGGCGATCGACAGCAGCGCGCCCACTACCTGGCGCCGCCGCACCGGCACCTTGAAGAACAGCCGCCCGACCAGCAGCATCCAGACCGGTACGCCGGACGCCACCAGGGTGACGTTGATCGGCGACGAGCTCTGCAGCGCCAGGTATTGCAGCGAGTTGTACAGGCCGACGCCCAGCAGCCCGAGCAGGCTGTAACGCTGCCAGTTGCTCAGGATCCCGCTGCCGGCGCGCAGCGCGGCGCGTCCCAGCGGCACCAGGATCAGCAGCGCAATGCTCCAGCGGATCAGATTGAGCGTCATCGGCGGCACGGCGTCGCGCACCAGGCGGCCGACCACGGCGTTGCCGGCCCACAGGATCGGCGGGACGGTCAGCAGAAGGGCGGTAGATGGAGTCAGGGGCTGGCGCTGCATGGCGTTACTCGAAAAGAAGACGCGGCGCACGATGGCGCCGCGTGACAGGCAAGAAAAGCGACGGCTGGATCAGGGCCGGCGCGGCGTCAGAACGCTCGGCAGCGCCTTCGGCAAGGTATCCGGGAAGTCGCGCGAATAATGCAGGCCGCGGCTTTCGCGGCGCGACAGCGCGCTTTCGACGATCAAATGCGCCACTTCGACCAGATTGCGCAGCTCGAGCAGGTCGGGCGTGATGCGGAAGTTGCGGTAGTACTCGTCGATCTCTTCCTTGAGCAGCTTGATCCGGTGCAGCGCGCGCTCCAGGCGCTTGGTGGTGCGCACGATGCCGACGTAATTCCACATGAAGCGGCGCAGCTCGTCCCAGTTGTGGGCGATCACGACTTCTTCGTCGGCATTGGTGACGCGGCTCTCGTCCCACGGCGGGAGCGTCGGATTCTCGACGCCCGGTGCGGCCGCGATCTGGTGCGCGCAGGCACGCCCGACCACCACACATTCGAGCAGCGAATTGCTGGCCAGGCGGTTGGCGCCGTGCAGGCCGGTGCAGGCGGTCTCGCCCACCGCGTACAGGCCGGGGATATCGGTGCGCCCGGCCAGGTCGGTGACGATGCCGCCGCAAGTGAAGTGCACCGCCGGGACCACGGGAATCGGCTCTTGCGTGATGTCGATGCCCAGCTCCAGACAGCGCGCATAGATGGTCGGGAAGTGTTCCTTGAGAAATTCCGGATCTTGGTGGCTGATGTCCAGGTGCACGTAATCGAGACCGCGCTTCTTCATCTCGAAGTCGATCGCGCGCGCCACCACGTCGCGCGGGGCCAACTCTCCGCGCTCGTCGTGGACCGGCATGAATCGGGTGCCGCCGGCCACGCCCGCTTCAGGCGGGAGCTTCAGGACGCCGCCTTCGCCACGGATCGCCTCGGTGATCAGGAACGATTTTGCGTACGGGTGATACAGGCAGGTCGGGTGGAACTGCATGAACTCCATGTTCGACACCCGGCAGCCGGCGCGCCAGGCCAGCGCGATGCCATCGCCGGTAGCGGTGTCGGGATTGGTGGTGTACAGGTAGACCTTGCCGGCGCCGCCGGTGGCCAGCACGGTGTGCTCGGCCTCGAAGGTCAGCACGTCGCCGTTCTTGACGTCCTGCACGTACAGGCCGTAGCAGCGCGGCTGGCCGACCAGGGTCGGGGCGCCGCCGTGCACGCCCTTGCCGGTGAGCTTGTCGGACGTGATGACGTCGATCGCCACGTGGTGCTCGAACAGGGCGATGTTCGGGTGCGCGCGCACCTTCTGTTCCAGCGTCACCTGCACCGCATGGCCGGTGGCGTCGGCCGCGTGGATGATGCGCCGCTGGCTGTGGCCGCCTTCGCGGGTCAGGTGGAAGCCCAGTTCGGCCGTTTCGTCGCGGGTGAACGGCACGCCTTGCTCGATCAGCCATTCGATCGCTTCGCGGCCGTGCTCGACGATGTAGCGCGTCGCCGCTTCGTCGCACAGGCCGGCGCCGGCGACCAGGGTGTCGGCGATGTGCTGGTCGTGACTGTCGCCCGAGTCGAGCACGGCGGCGATGCCGCCCTGGGCCCAGTTGCTTGCCCCATCCAGCAGCTCGCGCTTGGAAATGATTGCGACCTTGCGGGTTTGCGCGAGGTGCAGTGCAACTGACAGGCCGGCCAGACCGCTGCCGACGATAGCGACGTCAAATTTCATGGCAATGTCATATTTGTTAACAGGCATCACTATAGACGATTTGATTGCCTCCGGCGAGAGAACTGCTCAGCGCCCGACGCAATGGCCCTTCGGTCTTGGTTCGTCCGCGCACGGAAACCCGGCAAGGGGCGGGCTAGCATCAGGTTTTACTCATCAATGAAGGAGTCACCATGCTTCCAGACCGCAATCACGTCGCCGCCCTTGAAGACCGCATCGGCTCGATGCGCTTCGCCATGTTCACCTTCCGCGACGCGCACGACCACCTGGTCAGCCAGCCGATGACCAGGCAGGAGCTCGACGACCAGGGCGGCCTGTGGTTCTTCGCCAACTCGACCACCGACCTGTGGGAAAGCATCGCCCACCAGCCCGAAGTCAACATCAGCTTCGCCAACAGCGACGACAGCACCTACGTGTCGGTCAGTGGCCGCGCCGAGCGCATCGTCGATCGCGCCGAGGTCGAAAAGCGTTGGAATCCGATGGTGCAGGCCTGGTTCCCGGCCGGCCCGCAAGACCAGCACGCGGTGCTGGTACGCGTGGTCCCGCATGCTGCCGAATACTGGGATTCCAACGACAGCAAGATGGTGCGCATGTTTGCGATGGCCAAGGCGGCCATGACCGGCACCCAGCCGGACGTGGACGGCGAGCACGGCACGATTCGCATGTAACGAAGGTGTGACGGGCGAGACCTTGCAGCAAGGCACTGGTCTCGCTTACAGTAGCCGCTCCCTTACCTCGACCCAAGCTGGAGCATGACGACCCCGAGCCCCCTGGAACTGGCGGCCAACGCCTTCACTGCCGCCGCCATTCTGCTGGCCGGGCGCAACAACGTGCATACCTGGTGGACCGGGATCATCGGCTGCGTGCTGTTCGGCCTGTTGTTCGCACAGAGCCGCCTGTATGCCGACGTGCTGCTGCAAGCCTTCTTCGTTGCCACCGGCATCCTGGGCTGGTGGCGCTGGCTGCATGGCAGGAATGGCGCGCCGCTGCCGATCACCCATGCGGGATGGCGCTCCCTGGCCTGGATGGTTCCCGTCGGAATTGCCGCGACCGCAGCCTACGGCGCGCTGCTGCACTCGTACACGGATGCCTACGCGCCGTTCATCGACTCGGCGGTGCTGGTGTTCAGCGTGATCGCCCAACTGCTGATGATGCAGCGGCGCATCGAGAACTGGCCGGTATGGCTGATCGTCAATACCATCGCCGTGCCGCTGTATTACAGCCGCGGCCTGGTGCTGACGTCGATCCTGTACGCCGGGTTCTGGATCAACGCCATCGTGTCCTGGTGGTGGTGGCGCAGGCTGGCGGAGCAGCAGGAACTGGCGCCGGCCTGAGCCTGTAACTGATTTCGCTTATTGTCGTACCGGGGGCAGGTCGCCCTCGTCATGGTTGCCGCCGGTTTCCGGTGCACCCAGTCCAGTCTCATGCACCCCGGCCTGGCCCGAACGGGTGTCCTGCGCACCGGGATTGGCATGGGTCATGGCGCTGTCGGCCGGTTCCGGGCGGTTGCCGCCAACCACCGGCGCGCCATCCGGCGCTGCGGTCGGCGGCGGCACTTGCCCTGGCGCGCCGTTGGGCGCGTTGACGTCCGGTCCCGCCTGGTTGCGGGTCAGCCCGGCGCCGCCGTTGCCGCCGGTTTCCTGCTGGGTTTCATGGGTCGGACTCGCGCCTTGCTGGCCGCTGGTCTGGCCGCCGACGGCGGTGGTGGTCGATGCCTGGTCCTGGCTGGCGCCGGGTGTCGGATTGCTCATGGTGGTCTCCTGTCAATGGTTGCGACCATTCTGGCGTGCCTGCATGGCGCACGGTATCGGCCGGGTTGGCGTGGCGCTGTAGGACTCGACCGGACGCGCTTGCCTCCAAGTACCGTGCGGCGGGGGGCGGCGCGCAGTGCTACGGTGACCTGCCAACCGATGGAGGAAGAGATGGAACGTGCCCAATATGCCAACTGTATCGAAGCCTGCAATGACTGCGCCAACGCCTGCGATTTCTGCGCCGCCAGTTGCCTGCATGAGGAAGACGTCAAGATGATGTCGCGCTGCATTGCGCTGGACATCGACTGCGCCCAGGTGTGCCGGGTGGTCGCCGCCATCATGGCGCGCGGTTCGGAAAGCGCCGCCGCCATCTGCGCCGCCTGCGCCGACCTGTGCGAAATGTGCGCCGCCGAGTGCGGCAGCCACCCGATGGACCACTGCCAGCGGTGCGCGGCGGCCTGCCGGCGGTGCGCCGCCGAGTGCCGGGCCATGGCCGACAAGCCCGGCGACGCGCTGCGCGACGCGGCTTCGGCGCCCGCATGAGTTCGATCCATTGTTCGATTCACTGAAGCGGGCCCGAAGCTTGATACGTACTCAACCTTAATCCTTCCGGACGGCGGGGCGGCGATGCTATACTGTATATCCATACAGTTATTTAGCAATTTGCCATGCCCGCGACGCCCGTCTTCCTGCCGATCGACCTGGACCCGCTGCCAACGCCCGAGGCGCACCCCGACCGCGCCGCGGCCAGCCGGCCGGACGCCGGCATCTTTCGTGGCATGCACGACGAGCCGGTCACCTCGGCCACCAGCGACGCCGAACTGGCGCGCGAGTATATCTCGCACGGCGAACTGAGTCCGAAGTCGATCGCCAACCTGCAGAAGGAACTGTACCGCTTCCTGACCTGGTGCCGCGAAGAAGCGAAGAAGACGTTCCAGCAGCTGACCGTGGCCGACCTCAACGCCTATAAAGAGTTCATCCGCCAGCCGCCGCCCGACTGGGTTTCGACCACCAAGTGGCCGCGCAACGATCCGCGCTATCGGCCGTTCACCGGCCCGCTGTCGGACACCAGCCGGCGCCAGGCCATGATCGCGGTGAAGGGCGTGCTGGCCTTCGCCGAACACACCGGCTACCTGCGGCGCAATCCGGCGCGCCTGGTGCGCAACGTACGCGCGCCGCATGCCAGCCGCATCACGCGCTACCTGAGCCCGCAGGCAATCGCCTACGCGCTGGCGGCGGCCGAGGCTCGCCCGGGTGAATCGGAAGCGGCGGCGCGCCAGCGCGAACGCGACCGCTTCCTGCTGATCGCGTTTGCCCAGACCGGCGCGCGCCTGAACGAGATCGTCAGCGCCCGGATGGGGTCGATCTATAGCGAGGGGGACGGGCGCTGGTGGCTCGACGTCGTAGGCAAAGGCAATAAACCGCGCCGGCTGCCGGTGCCGCCGGCGACGCTGGCGGCCTACCGCGATTACCGCCGCGCTTTCGGGCTATTGCCGCAAACGGGCCGCGCCGACCCCATGCCGCTGGTGCTGTCCAGCCGCACCAGGGAGTTCGTGCGTATCACTGACGAGGCCGCATCGGAAGCGCTGAAGGCTATTTTTCAGCTGGCGGCCGACGAAGCCGCGGCCCAGGGCGACGGCGACAGCGCCACGATGCTGCGCCAGGCTTCGCCGCACTGGCTGCGCCACAGCATGCTGACCAACCACGCCAATAGCGGGGTCCAGCTCAAGACGCTGCAGGACACCGCGGGTCACGCGAATATCGCCACCACTGCGGCCTACCTGCACAAGACCGACAAGGAGCGGCATGACGAGATCCTGGGGTCGGGCAGCGATGGCGGTATCAACGCAGGTACGGTATCGGCGCGCCAGACCGGGGCCAGCGACGCCGACGATCTTGGCGACGATCAGACCGGAATCGACGACTCCCCGCCGGACGAGCTGCCGTAATTCTGCAACTCGTCGAGTGACAGTCTGCGCTCGTTGAGCGCAGCCAGGATCGAACCGAGCTGCTCGTCGTCCGGCTGGATGTAGACGATGCGCTGTTCCAGCAGATTGTCCCAGTACGGCGTGTACGGGACGTCGGTTTCGGTCATGACCTTGGCCTTGAAGCTGCCGTCCTGCAGTTCGCCGACCAGGGTGATGCGTGCGCTATCGGGGAGGGTGTTCGGGACCGTGATATTCATGGTGTTCCTTTCACAAAAGACCAGTTCGCATGAGCGCATTGTCACGCACGCACGGAGAGTGTGCAAACGCGTGCGCCTGCCGTGCGCGTGGCCCGGGTCCGGCTTTGCGCCTGTGACTTTGCGCCCGCCATCCGAACCTGCTTGCCAGCGGAAGCGCCGCAGCCTGGAGTGATGACTCAAGCCACGCGGGAGGGCGGACCATCGGCCCATTCAACCTGCGACGGCGCGCACCCACCATTCGCCAATGGCTGACGCCGTTGCTCGCAGCCTTCATCGTGCCGGTGATGCTGGCCGAGCCGGCGCTGTTCCTGCATGCCTATGCGCGCGAACGGGCCGGGGTCGAGCGCGCCGCGCTGGACGTATCACGCGCGCTGATGCAGGCGGTCGACCGCGAGCTGGTCGGCTTCGGCGGGCCTTGCCGCAGCACGGCAATCCGGCCGCCATGCGGCGCATCTTCGGCGGCGCCGGGCCGACCGTCTCCGACCTGTAGACGATTTTGGCACCGGCTATTCGTTGCTGGGGTATATCAGCCGGTTGCGGCCGGACCAACTGAAGGTGGACAAGCCGCTGGTGTCGCAGGTGGACGTCGATGCCGAACGGGCAGGGCTGGTGGCAGCGGCGCTGGCGATGGCGATGGCGCGCAGCCTGCATTTGGTGGTGGTGGCGGAGGGTGTAGAGACCGAGGCCGAGCAGGCGTTCATGCAGGCGCATGGTTGCGACATGGCGCAGGGGTATTTGCATGCGAGGCCGATTCCGGCGCCGGAGTTCGAGACCTGGATGGCGCGAAGGGCCGGCGCGCATGGGGCCGGGATGGGCGCAGCGTCCTGAGGAGCAAGCGCGGTGCGGTGACAGGCTTTTCCAGCCTGGGGGATGCCGTAACATCAGGAAGTACGGTTCTGCGGTTTTCTGTAACGGCAGGAATTACAGTTTAAATGAATGGCGAATCTGAGGGACCAGCTCGCGTCCGAAGACATCAAGCGGTCGATATTTCACTCGACATTAGCTTATATATTGTCGAGTTCGTTCCGGCTAGACCGGTTGCTCTTGTTTCGTATCGCCTGCGCGGGTAGAGTCGTCGGATTTGTAGAACAGACGAACCCGGCGATGACACTGACTTACCTGAGCTCCGGTGCAGATCCGCACTGTAACGATGATCACGTGGCCGTTTTTTCAGCGCCTGGCGTCACCGACCTGCTGGTGATCGACGGCGGCACCTCGGTGGCCGAGCGCGACTACATCGAGCCTGATATTGGCGATGTTGCCTGGTTTGTCCGATCCTTCGCGGCCGAGATCGGCCGGAATGCGCGGGCAGATCGTTCGCAGCAGGAAAGCGTCGACGCTGCAGTCGCCGCGGTGCGAACTGCGTTCGAGCAGGCTGGCGGCCACGAACCGGTGCCGGTGCATGCCTGGCCGATAGCGGCGCTGACCTGGGTGCGCATTGCTCAACACGGCCGGCGATCCACGGCGAGCCTGTACAGTCTGGGGGACTGCAAGACCTTGTTGCGCACGCCGGACGGCGCCGTGTGTGATCCAGATCCTTTTTCCAATCCGCAGGAAGCCGTACTGCAGGCTGAAATCGCCCGACTGCGCGCCGAAGGCGTCACCGATGCCGCGCAGCGGCGCGAACGGATGCTGCCGATGCTGCGGGCGCGGCGCGAAGCGCAGAATCTGTCGCCGGCGCCGACCGTCTTGTGCGTGCAGCCGCACGGATCTTTCCAGGCACGCATGCGGTCGTTCGAGCTGGCGCCCGGCGCGGCGCTGCTGGTGATGACAGACGGCTTTTACAGATTGGTGGACACGTATGGCTTGCATACGGATGCGGGGCTGATCGCGCATGCCGAAGCGCGCGGATTGGAAGCGGTGCTCGAAGAACTGCGGACGTTCGAGCAGGCGACCGGGAATACCGGCGAGCGTGCGGTCAAAGCTGCGGATGATGCATCGGCGGCGTTTTGGCTGGCGCGCTAGCTGGGTTCTTTAGACTGCCGGCGAGGTGGCAACGTCCCCTGATCAGACAGTCCTTGTGAGCATCTGGACAGCGCATTTAACATAATATAGATTATGCGAAGGACTGGTACTTTGTGGAGTGTTGCGACCCGAGTACTCCTAACGATGAAGGTTTGCAACATCGCTTACGCAAATGGTAGAGTTTTGTGTTGCGTAGATATTTCAACAACGTCAGATGCTATTCCAGCTTCGCAGTCAGCACATCCCTCCAAACCTCCAAGGCCCGCTTCTAGTCGACGAGAAAGGTCTGCCTCGTTACTGGGCAACTATCTGGTCGACTTTCATGGCCGGGCAGCTTGCCGAATCTACGCATATCAAGAAGCTTCGCTTCATTGAAGACCTGTATCGACATGCAGATCAGTCCTTCGGACCGGCTGCACTCGATGATGCTTTGGGGTCTTCCAATGACGACTTACTCGCGTCGATCCTCGAGTCCTGGTTCATTGCGCTCCGAAATCAGCCCACGAACACCGAGGCCGATCAAAAACGATGGGATGCCGGACTTAGTTTCGTTTCCTCGGTCTTGGGATGGATTTCGAAGAGCGATGCGAACCCGCAGCGACAAAGCATCGAAGTCAGACTGCATCGCCTTTCGACGCTTTATCGGCAGTTCCACGTACACCGTCGTAGATCCGTGGAAGCAATACGGTCACTTCCCGCCAATACGGTTGAAGCCCTATATCAGATGGTTGATCCCGAATCCGAACTCAACCCGTTTCCCAGGGAGCGGACGCGATGGCGGATATATATTGCGTTTCTGTTGATGCTTCATCAAGGGCTGCGCCGCGGCGAGGTTCTTCTACTGCCAGCAGATACTGTTAAAAGTGGATTTGACCGCAAGGCCAACAGAAACCGGCTTTGGCTGAACGTACAAGAGAATCCTTATGAGGACGCTGCAAAAGACCCTCGCTATTCCAGACCCGGCATCAAGACAGCGGCATCGTACCGTCAGATCCCGATTAGTGAGGCTATTGCTGGGGTTATAGATATTTACGTGCAAAATTTTAGAGGGCGCCCGAAGCACTCATTTTTGCTGAACTCCCAGTCAAATTTGCCACTATCAACTGAAGCAATCACGAAGGCGTTCGCACAAATCTCAAGCAAGTTGCCCAAGCCCGTGCTGACGGAACTTAAGAACCGGACTGGTAAGGACTCTGTGACTCCTCACGACCTACGGCACACCTGTGCGGTCATGCGGCTTCATCAACTTCTTGCAAAGAGTGATCCGATGGATGAGGCGCTTCAAAAACTGCGCACATTCTTTGGATGGTCCAAGACCTCGGCTATGCCCTCACATTATGCCCGCGCTGTGTTTGAAGACAGACTTGCAACAGTATGGAATAGCGCATTTGATGACCGCGTAGCACTGTTACGCGCATTACCTAAGGAACGCTAAATGAGGGAACGAGCAACGCAGCAACAACAGGAATTATTTGCCGACTATTCATCAGATCGAGAAGTTCTGCGCGAACTGTGCCGGTTGTTGCCCGCCCTGCCCTCGGTGCTTCGTTACTATGACGAGTTTGAGGACGCAGTTCGATCAATTAAGAATCCAGCTGCTTTGAGAGTATTTGAGATTTCCGCTTTCGGGAAAAAATTCTATGTTGACTTTGCTCGATTGGGTGAAGAATGTTCCGTTATATTTCAGCATATTTTTTCATACATCCTGGCGCAAGATTTAGCGGTCATATCTGCCGTGGGTTACTTGTCAGCCGCACAGCATCTTAATTCTGCCGATGTTGCCGCGCTGGTTGAAGCTGGGCCGACTAAAATTGGGCCAGTCTGGAAAGCTTTACGTGCACGGGAACTGCCGTCTGGCACCTATATTTGCGCGAAATATGTGCTGCAGTTGCTGTGTGCTCTGCGTCTTTGCGGCTGGTCTGACGAATACCAGATGTATTTGAAGAACGCCCTGCCCCTGCCTGCAAAGGACAAATACGCGGGCGTCCGCTCTGGCGATGTTTTCTTATCTGTAGATGAGGAAGCTATACTTGTTCGTTACTTAGACGATACAGTTGCGAAGCTTACGACGTTTGGTGAAGCGAGCCTCAGCCACGACGAAATTGTCGATGCAGCAATGCTGTTATGTTCGTACCAGTTCGGTATGCGCCGAAGTCAAATAGCGATGCTCACTCTCGGGAATGTGAGAATTTGGTCGGAGGACGATAATACGACGAAATCCGTTCACTTAACGTTCCACATGGCCAAACAACGAAGCGACACCAAACGAAAATCGTTGCTGCGGCGGGTGAAGGTTGAATGGACTCCGCTTTTCGTCTACATAAAATCCAAACTTGAGGCCACTGGTGCTGATGCAAGCGCCAAGTTCTTTTCTGCCCAGTCCACGGATGAGGTTGGAAGAAGGATCTCTGCTCTCGTGCGTAAATTGCTCGAATCGGATGAGCGTGGAACGCTAACTGACCTCCGCCATACAGCTGCGCAGCGTCTTGTTGACGCCGGCGCGAGCCATGAAGAACTCGCAGAGTTTATGGGGCACTCTCAAGTCAACACAGGCTTGGTGTATTTCGCTACCGCGGCGTCACACGCTGAACGTGTCAACCGAGCGCTCGGGGCTTCCGAGGTGTATCGACGTGTGGCGAAAATTGCCCATGACCGGTTTATATCAATCGAGGAATTATCCGAGCTCAAGGGGGAGCAACAGATTGCCGGCGTTCCACACGGGATTCTGATCGCTGGGATTGGTGGCTGCTCCTCTGGCCAGCCATCTTGTCCTTACAACCCCGTCACATCATGCTATGGCTGCCGACGCTTCATGCCGCTTCATAATCGGGAGATTCACCAGCAGGTGCTTGATGATATGCGCGAGGTCGTACTACTTTTTGATCAGAGCTCTCGGGGTGACGTACGTTCACCCGCTTACTTGCAATTGCAGCGGACTATTGCAGAAATCCAAAACGTGATCGAAGAACTAGAAACGGGCCCGAAATGAGCCAAACATTTACTGCTTTTATTGAGCTTGGCAAGAATTTGGTTAAGGCCAAAGGGCTCGACTGGGAGATTCCGTTGGACGCCGCAGGTTCAGCCAAGGATGGGATTGGATGGAATCTTACCGCGGCTGTCGGTGACGTTCCGCCACCAAACCATTATTTGCGCGACCTCGGTTCAGAGCCAAAAGCTCTAGCTATCGTTAATAAGCAGAGAGCTGCGACCAATCTCCCACCGCTTATGCGAACGTCACTCTCATGCGCGTGGCAGGATTTCATTAAGGCTGCGGTTGCCGATCAATTGTTTTTCAAGCGAAACAGCACTGGTTACGTCATACAAAGCACTCTTCGCCCGTTGCGCGTTGTCGCTAGTTGCACCGAAAAAGAGCCGTGGGCGTTGCAGTTGGACGACATAAGGTTTTCCATTAACGTTGCCAGGGACATGCAAGCTTCTGGAAAGCTCGCGGATTTGGTCATCGGTTTGGTTAAAGTCGTATTTGACCAACATCATATCTGCGATGTGGGACAAATTTACCCCATGCTTGGACTTGCTCGGATACCCGTCCGCAGTGTGAAGTCTAAACACACAATGTCCAAGGAGGAATTGCGAATTAACCTTGAACAACGGAAGCGGGCCGAACGATTGCCAGAAAGGCGCGCGTTTTGGGAGTTGGTTCGGATCTCCATGACGGAAAAGCCGAGGACGTTCATGGACGAGCTGCGCTTTGCAGCGATCCGTACGATCATCATTACCGGCCTTCGGGTAGGTGAGGCGGCTTTGCTTCCGTTCGACTGGAAGCGTGAGCGTGCCTATCTGGACGCACGAGGACGTCCCGCAGGGGGAGCGGGCGGAATATCCTCGTCCTTGATGCTTCGTCACTTCGCAGAAAAGCAACAAGAAGAAGAATCGGATAGCGTGGTCCTGCGTGAAAGTACCCAACCCGTCCCTGAAATGTTCCGTGAAATCCTTAAGGAGTCACTTGATAGGGTAGCCCGTATTACGCAGCCACTCCGTAATACTCTCAAGCTGCAGTGCGAAAGTGGACGCATTTTCCCATGGCACGACGCCAGCGATGTCATCCCATTCGCTGAACTGTATCCCTCTATTACTGGCAATCCGTTTTGGATGGTCATGGACAGTCAGCCTTTCATTGACCGATACCGTGAGGACTTCGACTTTGGCGTCATGGAAGAGCTTCGCCGCTTCCAGTTGAAACGCTATATGAGCCAGGGGGGCAAGCTCGATCAGGCACTTTATATGTTCGGAAATCGGCTCCAAAAGCAGATTGATAGTGGCGAGTATGCACTTCGCTTCCGCTTAGCAAATGGTGCAACTATTGCTCCCGGAAGCCGAATGAACTGGAGAGAGACGTACTTGCGCATTGGGGAGTTAGAAGATTTCATCAGGAAGGCAACTCCCTCGAAGACGCCTGATTTAACTCCCCTGCCGCTGACGACCGGAGTAGTACAGCCGTGGGAATTCCTATTTCTGCACCCAAAACGATCCCTCGCAGAAGAACGTAACGATGGGTTGTGCGACGTTACGCGCTACATTTCGGTAAATCGCCCTGATCCTACGTTTGTTGCGTTATCGCTTGGTGGAGCCAAATCCGTGTCTTCGATTTTCGAACGGTACGGCCAGACGGAAGAGGACCGTACCTTAAAAATCGAGGCCCATTCGCTGCGTCATCTACAAAATACGGAGTTGTTTCGTCTAGGGGTGGCGGACACAATTATCTCAAAGCGATTCAATCGGCGAAGCATGGCCCAAAGTTATGAGTACGACCACCGTAGCCTGGCGGAAGAACTCGATCAAATTGAGATGGACGACGATCTGGAAATCATGCTCGGTGAAAAGGCGACTACGGTTGCTAAGATGATCACCGCCGGAAAGGCCAACGGACCAATCGTTGATTCGTTCCGTCGCATACAGAGGAGCGAGGGCGACGCTGCCGCCTATGAATTTCTGCGCACAGAGGCTGATGGGTTCCATGCTACCCCATACGGTCATTGTCTGAATGCGTTTACCGTAGACCCCTGTCCTAAACATCTTGAGTGTTTCTCTGGCTGTCGTCACCTTTCTGCCACTGATCTCCCCGAGAATCGTCACAACCTCATTCGCCTGGAAGGAAAACTCAAGGGCGCGATTGAGATTATCAGAGCGCGGCCATCGAACAGTGTTGGCTGGCGAAACCAGTTGGAGCATGCCGAACAGCGGCTTAACGGTGTGCAGACATTGTTGGCTACACCAGTTGGACAGCCGGCATTTCCAAACGGAGTGGACATTTCCAAACCTACCTCGCACGGGATACTTGATGACTAAAGAAGAAAATATCGAACGCGCTGAAGACGACGCAATGGTGCAAGTTCTTGAGCAACTGCTCGCGGATGACGCGGATATCACAGCACGAGCAGTTGCGAGACTACACCCGTCGATCAAAGCAGCTTCTTCGATCACACGCAGCCCCGTGCGGATGGAATTGCTTTCGAAATATCAGGAGCGGCAGGCCAGTTATCGACGGTGGAATGGACGGACCAAGCGGATCTCGGGGACTGAACAATCCGCTCTATTAGCCGCGAGGGACTCGCGTATTGCTGAGCTTGAGGCGACAGTTCAGCTCCTGACGGCTTCTCATGTGGCAATGTTGCGCGCAGTGGGTGAACTCGGCGGGTTCAGTAAATGGACAAAATTCTATGCGGATTACAGTTCTGTGAGAGACAAACTTAGCGTGCTTGGGGCACTTCCGACCTCCACCATGCACACGTTTGCGTTCCCCTCCGTATCACCTAGCGAAGCTGAACGCCAAATCAACATCGACTAGTCGCTTTGTGCTTGATCGCCTAAGTGCTGGTCATAGACGCTGCCATCGCCGGGAACAACGGTGATTATGTGGGACTTCCCTAGTGGCGAACCAGACTTGGCCCGCTCGTGGCTGCCTAGTTACCTCGCCGGCGTCATCGGCCGGCTTAGCTGTTTGGGCAAAGGGTATGAGCATCCAGGTCCGGTGCCGCTGCCTTGTCTTCGACGTGCCGGTGGCCGGTGTCCTAAAAGCGCTAGGCGGCACGGCGAAGGTCGCCGCCGCCGTACGCTCCCTGCAGCGAAGAATCAGCCGCATGGCACTTGTAGGGTCTGGTTAGTATGAGCCGGACTGCAATAGCCTAAACGGAAACCTGCGTTGTATCAGTCAATCACAGAGCTCCGTGTTCCAGGTACGTGTCCTTGTAAGAAAAGCGATTGTTCAGTACAAATCGTAAGTTGGCAAAAGACCGGTACGACGTTCTCGAACTGGGTGATAGCACTTCCACCTTACTATTTGGCGTCCTTGTGCTGCAGTGGGCGGGCGTCAGGCGCATTGCGTCGCCACCCTAACAGCTTCGCCGGCCTGCTAGCGTACCAGCGTGGACCTTGGCAGCTTCTACCAGCGTTGGACTGTTGTTGCCGAGGGCTGCGATCAAGGCCTTCACTTCGGCTAATTCGTTCGCAGCACCGTCCACGTGTTCTAAAGCGAGAGAACCCCTCTCATCGAAATAACCCTCCATCTTGCCATTTCAGTCCTCATATCGCTGGCCGCCGGCCGACTGTCGGGCACAACCTATGTGCACAGTTTTCCTTTTAAGCCTATTCGAACCGTTCAGGCCATTTAAAGAAGTACACATACCGACCGATGAAGAAGATAGCGACTAGGATGGAAAGGCCACTTCCACAGAGAAGTGCGAGTCCAACCGCAGACCGCACTTGTTCAACCATTAGCGAGAATTGCCCTGCTCCGTCGCTATTGATACCAGCCACGATGAAGGCAATGGCCAGAAGGAACGCGGCTAGGAAGCCGTAGCCGAAGGCTTTGCGCTCCGACCGCTTCAGCATTGCCGCGTAAGGGTCAATATTGCGTTTGTAGCTCATACCTTTTCTATCTTCCCTTCGGTTTAAACCCAACCAATCCACTTGGCGAGTCCGGCAGCGAGGACACTACCAACGATGCCCAGCAACCAACCTACGGCCGTCTTGGAAAGGCCAAGCAGGCGACTTGAAGACCCAGGCCCTTCGCGTAGAAAGGTGCGGGTAACGTCGGCTCCGGTCTCAGCGATGTCCTCTGGCTCGTAACCTTGACCCGGACTGATTATGAACAGGCCGCTCGTGCGATTCATCTCTGCGATGTCCGCTAAGCTATCGCGATTGATCTGCTCCCTCGCCTCAGCTTCCTTCACCGGCGTTTCGATAATTCGTACCTTCCGAAGCTCTGCAGGAGCGATAACCGAAGTCCCTGCAAAGAACGTGCTTCCGCGCATATATGGTAGAACGAACTGCTTGCGCAGTTCTTTCGCCGTTAGGTCAGAGAACAGCACCTCTGTCTTGCGATCGCCAATCGCACCGAGTACGTGATAAAACTTGTCGGTCATTGTTTTCCGTGGTGCTAGATCTTCGGGTAGTAATTGGAATGCCAGCCTTGGCCAAGCACTCCGCTGTCCCACACACCGATCTTGAGTGTTCCCGAGTAGACGCAACCGCAGTAGGTGCAGCGCTTAGGATTCCCGAGCTCCACCAGCTTCTTTCGAGCGGCCTCTGGGAACTGTTCAAGTAAGCCACGGCCAATGTCCATCTGCCTGTCCACCCGTCGACCGCTGCATTGGTCCGGGCACTCTCCAATTTTCTGAGACATAGATTTTTCCCTTGCTGGCCAGGCACAACGCCGGACCTCTCATTGACAATGCCAGCTCGCGGCTGGCATAGGTACAAATCGGATATTCCTACCTTAGCCAGTTCAACGGCAATACCATCGTGGCGACCACGATGATTGTCCACGCGACCAAACATGCCAGGCAGTAAATGAATGCCTCAACTTGGTAACCGAAGTGCCAGGGAACGATTGCGACGAACGCATGCCCAACACCGTTCGCCGCTTGGCTAAGTGCCAAAGCTTCTCGCCTTCGGGTGCCCGTCCTAAGCAGCTTCTTACTCAGCGGCGCTACCCCAAGCTTGATAGGTGGATACCACCGACCGAAGCCGCGCATTATTGCTTCTATCCTTTTGCCCATTTTTCCTATTGTTCTGGTCATACAGGCGTGAGCTCGCAAACCTGAGCCACCATGTATCCAACGCCAGCAATCTTGTGTTGGTGTTTTGGGCCGAACGATTGGAGGTGCGCGCGCACGCAACGATTCAGCGCAGCCGGCGCGGCAGCATCATCGAAGCCAGATCGGAACTCAAGTTCGCCCGCTGGCAAGTCCCTCCCGTAGAAGATGGCGGACACCAGCTCTGTGTACAGGTTGCCATTCTCGAAATTCGCTGGAATATCGTCCCAGGCTGGTAGTATTCGATCTGTGCTAAACGACCATGGCTTTTCCGATGGTTTACTTCTTCGGCTGGCTAGCAGGGATAGGGAGGTGAGTGACCTCTCGCCATTCCTTGCTACCTACGGCACGCTCCCAGATTTTCTCAGGCCGACCATCGAATGGGATCGTCATGAAATCCGAGTCCTTACCCTTGCCGTCAATCCAGCCGGGCGCGACCGCAGAGTTCGGCAATTCGCGGCCTTCCCACGCTTTGTCAAGTTGATCGTTTGTCATTGCTGTCCTTGGTGTTACTGGCTTCCGGCCAGGATGCGGGCGCTGCCAATGCGCGGTTTCTGCTGTCCGTCTTCACGACATTTTCCGCAGAGTTACTACGAAATTCCAAGCATAGTCGCGGCGGCCGCGGCAAGCGTATAGCCGCCCTGGATCTTTGTTGCGATGTCGCAGGCGTTTGCGACGTTGCTCACTACCTTACCGACCCGTTGCATAATGCTTCGTTCCTGCTCAGGCAGCCCTTGTGTAACTTCTGACAGCACAGCTGCCTCATGACCACTGATACCGTTGATACTTTGCATTGCATCGCGCAGCCGCTCTAGTCCGGAAACCTTATAGTTCCACAACGCATTGCGGATGGCACGAAGATGGCGTAATGCGAAAAGCTTCAACGAGCTTGGCAAATTCGAGCTTTCGATATCAGAAATTAACGTATCAATCTCGGCTGCAAGGTCTTTTACTTCCTCCGCAATATCCGCGGATCCATCCGGACCCAGGACGAACCCGGCCCATTGAAGCATAACGATTTGTTCCTCTCGCACCATCTTTGCAATCTCTTCCCAATGGCTGTGCATATTACGAGTCGAAGTGACCGACTTGAGTTGCGCGAGATGCGATTGATATAGCTCTACCGGAACAGCGCGATCACGCAACAGCACGCCTAGATGAGCAATCTCCTGATTTACTGCGAAGGCAGACTCAGCTGCAATTTCGTCAAGCTCCTGCCCTGCCGGCCCATGTCTGTCAAATAATGTTGACCAGGCGTCCACCCCGCTTGGTGGATGGTTGCGAACGGACGTTTCAGGCCTAACTGAGCGAAACTGCACGAACAAATGATGTAGCCGTTGAGCTGAGTTCATAAAAGATCTTTGTTTGCCCCGACTTCCGGTCAGGTTGCGGGCGCCAAGGCGCAGTTTTCCGTGTCAGTTAGGCGTCTCGTAATTCGTACGGACGGAGTGACCCCCGGTATTCGTGCTCCTTGACGTCGTACACAAAGACGCGATCAGGCGAGAGAGCAATATGCTTGAAAATACCGATCACCGGTCCATTGTTGCTCAACTTTACTTCATCGTAGGAAGAAAGAAATCTGAAAATCCGCAGCTCCCCGTCAACAAAATCTGGAGTGTCGTCAATCGCAAACGTGTAGCCGAAATTCTGAAGTACGACTCGTTTCAAGATTTTCCTTAAAGTTCCAGGGGCTGATTGTCGAGACGGCCCAGCTGACCCAGCAAGGCGTCCTGTCGGTCCATGATCGACACCCAGCCCGGGTTGCCAGGATGGGCGCAGTTCGCCTGAGCCATTGTTTTCGTCCGTTCAGCAATCGCTGCCAGCTCGGCATGAATTGCGCGCAGCGCTGCGTAGTAGTCTTTGAGTTTCATCGTGTTTTCCTTTACGTCTGTGCCTTGGACGTTCACTAAATGCCGTGCTCAAATTTCTTCATCAACTGATCCGCTTGACGCGTCCTCTTGATCGAACGCTTCTTTTCTTCGAATATCCGGTAGTAGCCGGGGTGACGCTCTATCCGAAAAATAAAATGCCTTGCTATCCCACCACGCCCGCGTGACCATCTACCAGGTAAGGCGCCAGGATTCCAATTTACTGTCCTCATCTGGTCCGAGGCCCTAAAACACACTGCTGGTTGTTGCAACCAAGTGTCTCCCTGCATACCCAAGGGACAGGGCTGAAAGCGAAGCTCTTCCATCAGCGAAGGTACTCGCTCGTCGTCGGAGGGCCAGTCCATCACGGTCAGTTCTGCGCGAATCAGCTTTTTGTTGGAACTTTCAAACTGCAACCTAACCTTTCGCATTGCGCCCGCAGCCGGCAGTTCGCTATCGCAAACGACGGTACTTTGCTCCTGCCGACAGTTGGACAAAGACGTGTGTTTTATAACTTGAGAATTCGTCATCCCAAGGGACAAAGGGCCGAGATGAAATGTCTCAGCAACAGACTGCTTGGTGACGAGTGCAAGTAGCGCGAGAACGAGGGCCTTCTGCATGCCTAAACCTCTGTTTTCCTATTTGCTTAGTCTGACGCGAATACTGCCAACATTTTGTTGTAACCGACCCTGGATGCGACAGAGTTGTACAGCTTACACGCGACTGACGAGAGAACACTGAAGCGTGGCCAGCGCGTTGCACCAGTGGTTATGTACTCAAATTCTTTTACAGCGTAGCTTTCATTAAGCACCTCAAGAGCAGCCAGCTCGCCCTGTTCATCGGATAGTTGACAGCCGAGGCCCCGACTGTTGGCTGCATCGAATGCTTTCATCAGGTCGTGTCCGTTCTGCCCTAGCTTTCGCAAGTCGCGGGGCGTCATCCCCTGACCGAGCAAGTACGCCTTGAGCGTCAGCTCGATGCCGTGTCCGATCAGGTATAGCCCGGGAGCGGAACTGATGTCTGGATCAGTTGGATCTTGAGCACGTGCGTGTTCATGCAATGCCGCACTCAGAAACTCGTACGCAAAGCGCGCGGTTCCAATCGCAGACGTGCGATCTATCGCGCCGGTCGATGGTTTCTGATCGCTCATCGTTTTCCGGTTAGTTGTTGTCCCAGGCGTCGGCTTCGCTCTCGGCGCCGTCGTAGCCAATAGACGTTGGTCTCTTTTCTGCCAGATGCCAGGCCGCCTCATATGACTCGGCGGTGCCGAGAACCGAGGGACGATACAAGTCGCCGTCGTTCAGACAGTACACCGTGACGGTTCCGTCTGGTTCGAAAACGCGTACGGTTTGCCCCACCACTCGTCCAGCTGTTCCTTGGAGCGTTCGGTGATCGGCGTGCCGATGAAATCGACGGGCAGCTTCGGGTTGAGATGGATGCGTGCTGGCATGCCTTTTCCTTTCGGCCTAGTCGGGCTTACGTACGGTCCGCCTTCTAGATCCATACTTGTCTTTGGCGTCCGCAAAGGTCAGCTTAATGCCCATGCGGTCGGCGAACGCCACGACCAGAACCCAGATATTCATTAGTGGCTGAATTGCGGCATACTCGCGTAGGGAAGTTGATGCCGGCACTAATCCGTCTTGGCCAAACCCTTCCCCGCTTTCCACTCCGTAGATTAGCTGCGTTCTTCGATTCGTAGTCAGGTCTATTGACGCGAAGACTGGCCCTCCGACTTGACGGCCGCCTGGTTGAGGTAGACACACGGCAGCATCGAAAATCAATCCGTCAACTTCTACCCATGAATGATCAAAGATACCGACTTTGGACTGCACTTCGCCGATGTTCAAAGAAGGCGACAAACCAAGTTCCGCGAACAACATATAAAGCACCGCCGATGTGTCATGACACGCTCCTGCGTATTGGTGTTCCCATATGAATTTCAGCACTACTTCCCAAGCGCGTATGATCTTCTCGCCATCTGCTATGTCTTCGGACGCCTTCCGTCCCGCTGCCAACCAATTTTCCATAATCTTTTCCTTGACCTATCCAGCTTGGCCACAGGCCATGTTTTCGACAATCCATCCATACTTTTCGTCGGAGCTTGATCGGACCATCCTGACCGTGCATTTTTCACTTATGCCGAAGGCAGTTATAACGGTTGCTCGGTCTGCCTGAATGCTGGGGGCTTGGTCGACCCGCACTGGATCAGCACGGTGAGCCTTGCCCACGTACTCCGCAGCCAAGAATCGCGCGGCCAACGCTGAGCCTGGCTCTGCCTCGACAGGCTTAGTCAAGCCGCGAAAACCCAGGATACCAATTACAACGGCAACGACGACATAGAGGATGAGGTTCCTTCGGATAACGTTCATTTTTTTCCGCTCCGTTAGTTACTCGCGTCAGCCTCTGCCGTTTCGATGCCACGTCGGACATCGTCGAAGAACGACAACGAACATTGGCTGACGACAGAGTTCGGCACAGCAAGCTCGACTAAACAGCTCAGCACCGCGTCGAACCATTGCATGGAAACAGATGCGCTCATCGGTACCGCATGCACATCAGCCATGTAACAAACCGCCCTCGTGATGACGTTCGGGTCTTCCTCCTGGCCGATTATGAACTCATCGTGGCGCTCAGCAATATCCTGAAATTTGCTAGCAAGGGTTTCCACGAGATCGGCAGAGGTACCAGCGGGTGTCCAAAGAACCTGTTCTGCGACCCGCCTGCACGCATCATTCAGCGCGCCTTTTTGCAATCGATTTGCCATTTTTTCGTTTTACTTTTTGTCGCCGTGGAAAGCTGCTTTGACCAGTGCATCGCGATCCTTTGCGGCATTTGCGTTGGTGTTCACGCAATGGGCGAATGCGTCAGTACCAAGCGTATACCCATAGCGAGCGCATGACACTTTAGCGTCGTTTACATAGGCCAGCTCCTGGTTGTCTTTGTAACCCTTGTACGCATCCTGGACACCTGCGCATCCAGTGAGGACTGACACGCCTAATACCGCAGTCAGCTTCTTCATTGTCTCTTCTTGTGTTTAAGGTTGTTGATGTCTGCAGCCGGCAGGCTATCGGGCGCACGCGGCGCTTTTTCTTCGGATTTAAGTACACGCGTTCTCATGCAGATAGAGCGTGCCTGTCTCGTCTTTGAAAACGGTCCGGGGTGGACAGTCGTAATCGTCGCTACCGTGCATATCAATCACGCTGCGTACCTTGCCATCGACCGTCACAGATAAAGTTGGCTCGCCAGCTACCTCCACCGACTGGCCGCGTGCCAGGTTGGCATGCTTCCCAAATGTGCGAAACTCGGAGATTAGGAAAGTGGCGCCGGCCTCGTCGTACACCGTATAAGTCGCGGTATTCCTTACTGACATAATCTATTTTTCCTTTACCGACGCTTGCCGCTCTCATACGAACCAGGGAGCAGTGGGGAGCCCTTCCCGCTCACCTTGCCACGTCGCTTCGCGACCAGTTTTTTGTAGACTGCGAACCGATACTCTGGCTCAACTGCTAGGAGCTTGCCGCTCAACCCGCCAGGCGTCTTAAGGCCCTTTTTTTTAGACATCGACTTTTCCGATCCAAATAACATTAAGGTCGCAACTTCGCCAGGTATGCGCCTAGAGCCGCCGCCAAGCCGACTACGAGCTCGGCCTCCTGTGCGGTGGGTTCGCGTCCTTCAACCAGATGTCGTCCGTGTTCGGATGTGAAGCCCCAGATTTTTTCGATCGCAACGTCTAACGGCTTCGGCATCAAATTTCGGTGAGCTTTGATCACATCGCCCAGAGTTGCGGTGCTGCCACATACATCTCGTGCAACACACTCCAGAGACGCCATCGCGTGCTGGACCGCTCCCGTACGATCAGGCTGAGGTCGCCGTGAAAGGTCATTGAGCGCCTCGTGAAGTTCGCTAGCCGCTGTGCGATGATTGTGCTTTGTCACTGTCGCGTGAGCGTTCTTCACCGCCGCTTCGAAACCTTCAGGCCCCCTGTACCGCAGCTCGCCCTGGTGAAGTTCCCAACCGATACCATGTTCGACAAAATAAGTGTTCAACTCCTGTGAGAAGTTCGCTGCCGCGTCGTGCCGATGCTTCTGAACAAGGCCGGAGTAGATCGCCTCTGCGATATCGTAGACCTTGTACCAAGGCGCCTCGTCGATTAAGTCGCGCACCTCACGATCAATGTTCGGGAATTCCGACCAATTGTTCGAGTCGGCGCGAGCTCGCAAAACTCGGCAAACAATTTCGCGGAGCGCGCTCGGGTTTTTAAGGCCCTCATATGCCATATCAACCAGAACCCCACGAAAGTCATGTGGTGCATCTTCTCGCACACTAATCGGTGCTGGAACAACGTTCCCATAACCGTGACGTTTAGAAAATGAATTCATCGCCGCTCTATTCCTCGACTCGGTTAGAGAAGAGATCCTTTGAAAAAGCCAGCCCCATCGTAGCAGCGAAGCATCCGGCTACGATGAACATCCCCAAGATCATTGCTCCTGGCGGAAGATCGAAGAACTCGAACGTTGCCTGGCGAAACCGCTCACGACACGATGAGATGTACCAGAAAGCTGGCATCCATATCCCAAGCAGAACATGGAACGCGGTGTACACACCGAGGGCATTCTTCAGCTTAGTCACATACTTAGCCATCGATTTTCCTATTCACTCGATGAGATAGCATCGTTGGCCTCCCGACGAAGGTGCTCGAAGAACTGCGTACGGTCGCCAGGCCATATCAAGTGAGAAATCCTAACAAACGGTATCGCAAAAAAACGTTCGTGCGCCGCTTGATGCGAAGCTTCTGCCGACAGTCTGGCAAATCGATTAGGCGCTGTTGCCGTACGATGATCCGCTCGTTCAAGTTCCGCCAGCACTGCCAGTATCATATAAGCGTCAGCCTGGTCCATTTTTCCGATCAAGTATGATTGGTCCACACAAGCAGATGCCCGGCTAACCTCTCCTCAATCCGACTCCGGTCTGATGTCTCGTCAAATTCGACAGTATCTCCGAGACCAACAAATGGATTCTTGTTCCTCGGTCCCAAGGTCGACAAGTCTTTGTAAGAGAAGTCGACGCGGTAGCGCGGAATCCACTTCCCCGAGCTGTCTGAATTCATCACACGGTATGAGCCCAACACTATGAAACGGATGTCTTCCTTTTGTACTGATGCGAGTGAGGCAATCCGGTCAATGTCAATGAGGGCTTGAATCCGTCGTCGTACGAACCGAGGATGTACGATGTTCACATGAACAAATCCAACAGCGGCAATAGCGAGCAGCGCTTCGACGAACATACGTTGTCAGGTCAGGAGGTCAACGAATACTCATCGGCGAACTCTCGCGCGAAGTCGTTGTAGAACTCGATAGTCGGAGCGGTCCTATCGGTAGCATTGCCGGACGCGTCGAAAAAGCACTCGCCGCGCATGACCAGGATCGGGCCTTTCATTTCAGCGCCAAGAATTTGCATGCCTTCCACGAATCCTGGGCGCGTGCGAATGCGTTCGTTGGCCAGCTTAAGGAGTTCCGGAAGTGAAAGTCTTTTCTGCATTGAGTTTCCTTTGCCTGCTGCCGGCAGGCTGTCGGGCGCACGCCGCGCTTTTCCTAGGTGATAGCCCTGTCGAGCCGGCGATGAATTAGGGACGCCATCGACAGCAAATCCTCGGCGTCATCCTTAGACATATTCCAGTGAATGCGGGCTTCGTGCGCGGTCGTATTCCTGAACATTCCGGCGACTCCTCGTAGCAGGTTTGCGAACCCTTTTTGCTCGCTTCGCTCGCTGTCGGTCGACAGTGGATTGATACGAACCAGAGGACGTTCTCCCGCAAGTGCCTTGTCAATAAGCGCCGCACCATCTTCATCAAGTCCGCTTTTCGACCGAAGTTTGTCCATTACACTCTTTACGGTCTCCAGAACTGCATGAAAGTAGTTGTTTACTAGAAGCTCTTCTCTACAGAATTTTAGGACGTCAGCGTGCACGCCTCGTATCACCAAGTCGGCGCGAAGCTCTTCAGCACGGACCCTTGCCTCCGAAATTGTGCGCGCCTGCGTTACCTCTTGTAGAAAGCCACTACGATCGATTGCCAACCCAGCGAACAATAGAGCTTGGTTCAGGCGAACACGCATCGGCTCGAAGCGATCAGGGTTGGACATGTATCGTTCAGGCTTCATCGACTTCCGGATGAACGCGAGTACATGCAGTCTATCCTGTCTGCTATTTTGATCAACAGCGAAAGCATTGTAGAGCCGGATGCGTTTGGTCGCACTCGGATCGACGTCCGTGATACGGCTCGCGCTGAGCAGAAATCCGATTTCTGACCCTGTTAGCCCGCTTGAGGTATCACCGAGCGCTGCAGCAATTGCTTCCAGCTGCGTGTCGGTAAAGACCAGAGAACTCATATTTTTCCTTTTAATCTCTACAGGAAGCTTGTTAAATGCTCCATCGGTAAAACTCCGCGGATCTTATTTTTCAACGGCGAATCAATTCCGAGGATTTCTTTGGCTTCGGTCGGCGTCCACACGAGCACATAAATGCCTGGAAACTGCCTGAGGTCGAGGTGTTCCGGCACCCTCCATTCGCGCTCATGAGTCCAGTCCAAGCGAGGATGCTCGAACCGCACATGTCGCCATTTTTGGTCATCAGGAATCCACTCAGCCTCAGCATCTGGCAAGTAAATTACAGGCCGCCCACCGGCTTCGAACACAGCTTTTTGCTCAAGGCGACACCGCAAAAGCGATACTTGGCGTCCTTCTGGTCAGCCCTACCTGCGAAGTAATGTACGGACGACAGAGGAACCTCTGAAAGACAAACCGCTTTCCTTTGGCCTTTCACGAAACCAGCGTGACCGCTCCCTTTAAGTTCGGCTAGACAAAATTTCCTTAAGCACATCGAAGGCCGAAGTTTCGCCACGCTCCTTCGTGAGATGCACAAGGCCTCGGCTAAAGTCGGGGCGGCGATCTTTGGATTTGCTCATTGTCGGTGATTTCTATTTCGTAGCGTTGCTATGCGGTTTCCGTGGCGAGGCTATCGGGTGAGGACACTGGAAGCGCAGCCCAAGGAGCGATCCCGCGTCCGGATCTGGTGAACCTGTTCCTCGTTCATTGACAACTCTTTGGCGATCTCCTTGTCCGAAAGTCCTTCGCCTTTCAGCCAGTCGATCGCGTCAGCCCGTGCATCCAAAAACTTCGACCAAACATTCATGTGATTTTCCTTGACCACCTGTTGCGTAAGGTGGCACCAAAATTTAGCTGAACCACAGCAAATAACGCATTACCTCGTTGACCAGGACAGGCGACCGTCTAACATCCGGAGCTGTTATCGAGATCAGCTCTTCGATCTCATACTTTAGGTCTGGTTTTGTGGTTAGCTTGTCAGCCCAGCTAATTTTCAGATGATTTGCAACTCTGTGAGTTATCTTGAAATAGCGCGGAAAATTCCTGAGTTCATGGACTGCTGCCATCTGTCGGGCCACATAAGTTTCCCCGCCCGGATCAGGTTGAACGATTTCTTTAATCAGCTGGTGGTACACCTGATAGTCTCGGTTTTTGGAGTCTCGACCCCGGTTGAGCATAAACTGAACTACAGACCAGAGGAAGGTGATAACTGCCCCAGTAACGGCTAGGACGGTACCCCACTCCTTCACGAACAACAGCACATCGGCACCGTTCACGTATTCTCCTTTGTCGGCATCGGCCGGCAGCGGCGCAGCAAGAGCGCAGTTTTCCTCGGACCTAAATGGCCCACTTGTCGCGCAGCTCGACTATGCGCTGTTCGTTGCGCTTACGCTGCTCGTAAGCGTCAGGCGCCGGGGTGATCGGCTTGCCGGCCATCTGCGATGCCGCCAGCGTAGCATCGAAGTTTTCCACCTTGCGCACCAGGTCGAGCAGCTCACGTAGGTCGGGTTGGAGTTCGTTCAGCATGTGCGATTTTTCCGCTATGTCAGTTCCGATTTTCGCAACTATGGCTACCAACTTACAAGTGGTTTTCCTTCAATCACTACCGCGCGTTTAGCAGACGCCAAGATCTGGCGTTTGGGCGACGCTATTCCGGCTGGAGCGAAGTGTTCATCTTCGAAGTCATTTGCCGCGATGCGGCTTTCGATGACAGCGACGAAACTTGATTGAGCAGCTTGATTATTGAGCGCCGTCACCGCTGTATGGTGATCTACGTTGAGGTGAACCAGAAACCCGCCAATGTCTCCTGCCATCAACACAGGCTCGATGGTTGCGTTCTTTGCGATTGTCTCCGGTGCAGCTTCCGGCTTTGATCGATTCTTGAAAAATCCAAACATAGTCTTCCTTGGTAAGGTGACGGTAACACTGAAGCCTGATTACTTCGAGATTTTGCTATTCACATAGTTGAAGAGTGTGCGGGCAGCGTTGACAACGAGTGTCGCATCAACATCATCCAGCAAGTCTTCATTAGGATGCGCTACGCTCGCATGGTTCCGAAGCGTGTTCACTGCATCCAATGCTGCGGCCATACTGTTGCTAATTTTTTTGATATCTTCTTCATGGGGGCCGGCAGCCGAAAATGCTGTATGGCTAGTACGGATTAGTTTGTACAGTTGCTGAACACTAGGGTCTTTTGGATAGACAAGCGATTCTTCGTCGCAGATATCTCGCAGATACCCATGTAGGGCTGTGTGAACCCTGTCAACAGCACTGACAGCACCTGTCGATTGAATTAATTCCTTTGCATCAGAAAGAGCCCGACGCACGACTTCCGAAGCTGTAAGGTTCTCCTGTTCCACAACAATATGTGCAACGTCATCATGGATCGCAGAATACAAGTTCGGCGCATCATTCTTCAATTTGCGCTCTAATTTTTCATGACGTATCAGAATTCGTAGGGCATCCTCATGATAGTCCCACATGTAATTAAGAACTTGAAGAATTGAACTGCCGTAGTCGTCGTCACCGAACTGCAGGCTACGCAATAGTCGTGCGTGTTGCTCAATGTACGGAACATTGTGTTCCATGGCAAATTCCCGCCAGTCCGAAGCACTAAAACGAACTTCTATAGCTTTTTTCAGTGCTACAAACGCACGCTTTCGAGCGGTGTCATCTTCAAATAATTCGTCTAGTGCAGACATATTCTTCCTCTACGACCAGCGCGGTGCCGATCTTCTCAGTGCACCAGGCCCGTCTTGCGGGCCGTAGGTACTGCAGTTGGCGTTTTCCAGAGTCGCTTCTGGCCAAGACGGACGCTTGGCAGTACGAAGTTAATTTCAATCGTGCAATTTTATAGCTGCGTACATGTCTGGTCCATGAAAAAATGACGAGATTTCACTTATCGATCGCAACCGTATGGCTGCTGGTTTCAATACTGGCGTTGCGATGCTGACTCCGCCTTCAAAGGACGTTCGTGAACATCTCTTCTAAGCGCTTCTGCGACACCTGGAGATACGGGCGAACGTGGTCCAGTTCGGCATGTCCCAGTAGCAGTTGGACCGTTTCCACATCCGCCCCTTGCTGGATCAGCCTAGATGCCATCGTGCGTCTACCGCTGTGCGAAGACCCGCCTCGTATGCCGGCGTCTCTGTACAGCTTTGTAACGTGTGATTGCAAGCTGTCGCACGCCAAGTAATCGACTAGCTCACCGGCCCAGCTCACCCTACGCTTCGTGTTGAGATGGAACTTGTAACCCTTGTGTGTCAGGATCAGCTTGCTCGCTGGCGCAAGCCCTCGATAGCGGCTCGGATCGCTGGTCGTCTGCAGTCGCCGCACAACCCGGTAGCCCAGGTATTGATCGATTGCGTCAATGGCCTTTGCATGGCTCAGGTAGATGCAGCGTTGCCGACATCCTTTGGTGATCGCGGAGCGCAGACTAATTTCTTCGCGAAGCGCACCCGACGGGAACAGCACGTCTTGCACTTCGATCTGTGCGATCTCGGTTACGCGCATACCGGCAGTTAAGCCCAGCAGCAGAACAAGGATGTCTCGCTCTGGATGCCTGCTGGTGGCCGCGGTGACGCGGAGAAGATGACGGATTTGCCCCGGCTGGAGCGAGGTGGCTTAGCCCATGTGAACCTCTGAATAGAATTGATAGGAAACGGATTCAGAGGGAGTCGAGGGGAGACTCTTTTTCCAGCATAGCACGGCTCGAATGCTGCGGTCCTCGGAAAACCGGCTGGCGATACTTGCTGTGCCTTGGGAGCACCTTCTACCGCCACAGAGACGGGAAATTGCGGCTATGTCGCGACAAGTCATACTCTGCTAAGGGAATCTCGTTGAACAGGCTCGACCACTCAGAAGCCTTCACGCAACAGCTAAGTCAGAAATCACCGGATTAAGGTCGACAGGTGTTGCGTTCCCCGCCAGCGCATGCGCAACACTCAAAGGTAGTTTGCGAACGCAACAAGAATTAATAAGAAACTCGAGTTCTAAGGATATGAATGCATGCAACACCGTCCCGAAACTACCAAGAATGCGAAGTTCTGGATGCTGGCCAGGATCGGTGGCCAGTCATGCGCGAGCTAACGGCAAGTCGGCTCGACCTCGTAACCCAGATAATAGTAATAACTGGCATAAGGCTGCTTCTCGCTCTGTCGGCGAAACAGTTCCACACGCAATCCTTCCGTCGTATAGCAAGTGCGCACGAATACCGTCGCGCTGCCTTGCAGCGTGATCTGGTACGTGGCGCGGCCCCGGCGCATGACCGATTGCATTCCTTCGATGCCGTATGCCAGGTCTGACTCCGGTTTCTTCGGGCCGACCACGCGGCCAGCCTGCCTGAAGATCGGCTTGTCGTCATCGGACATCAGCTCGCCGCGCCCCCCATCGGCTTCCGGCGCGGGCTTGCTCGCAGCGCGTGACGTGCTGGCCTTGAAGCAGCAGCCTTTGTCCGCACGATCGAGCAATGCAAATGACAGCTCGCTCGTCATGAGGCGTTTTACGTCGCTGAACAGCACTGCGTTGCCATGCTGTCCGATCGAGACAAAATAAAAGGCAGGATCGGCGGCGCTTGCGAGCGACGTTACCAGGGACAGCATCAAGATCGGGAATCGTAGGGTTTTCGTCATCGTAATGTTTGCAGTTGCAGTTTGTAGATGCGCTGTCGCAGCCATCTTAGGAAATACAGCTGAGTATTGACGTCGTAATACCAGCGCGGCGTCTTTGACGACGCCACGGATTGTGGCGTGCACCGCCCTCGCCTTCGTTATGCCTCATTTACGCGCCATTCGCCGAATACACCGCGTCTTCTGCCGGCGAAGCCACGCACAAAGGATAGCGCGCCGTGTTGGTATATTCCCATCTCAGTAGCTGACCGTCCTTGCCGCGATAAGCGGCATCCAGGACCACGCCTTGCTCGGGCGGATGGCTGTAATTTGAAAACAGGCGTTCGCCGTGCTTGCCCTCGAACGGGCCAATCAGGTACCAGCGATTGACGTAGACCCGGTTCGCATACTCGCCGCCAGGCCCGAGCAATGTTCCCGCTCCCTTGGCCATGGTGCGCGGGTCGACCAGCGGAATGCGACCGTCGCCACGGCCGAAAAAGTCGTGCGAACCCCATTCGGTGTATGCCTTGGTTGCTTCTTCCGGCATATCGGAATTCGAGAACTCGGTCATGCGACCCAGGGCCGACGATAATTGCACGCCGCTGCCCTTGCCCTGCACCGGGCCGCCTGTTCCGCCCTGACCTGCCGCAGCTTGCCCGGTGATGTTATTGACTTCAGCCAGCAGCAATCGCTCGATCGCCGCGAAGTCGCCCGCATCCCATAATGGTTTGAAACGCTCCATCAGGCCCTGCAAAACGACCGCGTTGACGCGAAAATGCATGAGACGCTCGATCGTCACACTCAGGAACGGAATCGACAGCCCGAGGATAATGAGAAGCGGAATGCCGCCTTCCGAGAATTGCTCGGCAAATGTGATCTCGGCAGCCGTCGCAGATAAAGGCATCAAGAACGATAACAGGACTGGTGTGACGGTTGTCGAAGGCAGGCGCATGTTCAGTAATTAATCCAAGAAAAACGATCGACCCGAAAATTTTTGGCCAAGACGCATTCAGGAGCGGGCTCCTGCAGCCTGAAACGCTCAGATAACCCTTTAAACTTGGAGGTGCTTTATTGCGATTACCAAGTTTCAACGACGTCACGTAGTTACGCAAGCGTGAATTGTCGTTGTCGATGCTGGGAAATATCGGCCTGACCATCACCATCCGCCCTGCCTGCGCCCGTCCCCGGCAAATACGGGGCGCTGGCGTAACAACAGCAGTTGCCCTTATCATCCAGCAATGATTACCTGTTTCGATATTGGCGGCAGCGCCATCAAGTGCGCCGTCGCGACGGCCGAGGGCCACATTGGCGACCTACAACGGGTGCCCACACCCACCCACGACTTTGCCGCGTTCACAGCAGTCATGCGCGCGCTGATCGACGCCGGCGGTCCATCGCGCGGGGTCGCCATCTCGATCGCCGGCATCGTCGATCCGGACACTGGCCGTATCAAGTGCGCCAATATCCCCTGCATCGACGGCCGCATGCTGGCCGCCGACCTGGCAGACGCTTTCGATCTACCGGTCTGGATCATCAACGACGCCGACAGCTTCGCGCTGGCCGAAGCCCAGGCTGGCGCTGGACGCGGCCATGCCAACGTGTTCGGCCTGATCCTGGGTACCGGCGTTGGCGGTGGCCTGGTCATTGGCGGGAAGCTGGTCGGTGGGCCGGGCGGCTTCGCCGGCGAATGGGGCCATGGACCGGTCGCCGCGCAGTTCGCCGGCTCGCCGCCGCAAGCCATCCCTCGTATGCCGTGCGGCTGCGGGCAGACCGGCTGCCTGGACACGGTTGGCGGCGCGCGTGGGCTGGAGCGATTGCACCTGGCATTGAGCGGACAAGCGCTGGACAGCCGCGCCATCATCGACGCCTGGCAGATCGGCGATGCCGACGCGGCGCGCACCATCGACTGCTTCATCGACTTGTTGGCCGGCCCGCTGGCGATGCTGGTCAATACCGTCGGCGCTTCCATCCTGCCGGTCGGCGGCGGCCTGTCCAACAGCGCGCCGCTGATCGCGCGGCTCGATGCAGCGGTGCGCGCGGGCATTCTGCGCAAGACCGCCCGCCCGATCATCGTGCCGGGCCAGTCCGGCGCCGAGCCGGGACTGATCGGCGCTGCCTGGCTGGGCCTGGAGAGAGTCGAGAGCGCGCATGCCTGAGCCGATTCTGCTGGAAGTATGCGTCGACAGCGTGCAAGGCCTGGGCGCGGCGATCGACGGCGGCGCCGACCGCATCGAGTTGTGCAGCGCGCTGGAGATCGGCGGCCTGACGCCGTCGGCCGGCCTGCTGCGCATGGCCTCAAGCAGCCGGATGCCGGTGGTAGCCATGATCCGCCCGCGCGGCGGCGACTTCTGTTTTGACGAGCTCGAGATCCGGCTGATGCTCGGAGAGATCGACGCGGTTGCCGGCGCCGGCCTGCAGGGCGTGGTGCTGGGCGCCTCGCTGGCCGATGGCCGCCTGGACGAGCGCACGCTGGAGCGGCTGGTGGGCCACGCCACCAGCCTTGGCCTGCGCTGCACGCTGCATCGGGCCATCGACCTGTGCCCGGACCTGGCGCACGCCACCGGACAGGCCATCGAGTTGGGCTTCGAACGCATCCTGACTTCCGGCGGCGCCAGGAGCGCACCGGAAGGCATCGACGGGCTGCAGCGCTGCTTCGACGCCGCCGCCGGCCGCATCACGATCATGCCCGGCGCCGGCATCAATGCCGGCAATGTCGACCAGCTGCGTGCACGGTTGCCACTGACCGACGTCCACGCGTCCTGCTCGGCGCCATTGCCGGCGCCTTCGCCGCAGGTGGCGGCCTTCGGTTTCGATGCGGGCGGACGCCGGCAGACCGATAGCGGCAAGGTCACCGCGCTAAAAGCGGCCCTGCCGGGCTGACCTGTCGGGCAAATTGCAGAGCCACTGCCGGCGTTTCCCTTGATGTTTTCACTACTTCATGGGAAACTCGGTCGGATTAAAGTGAAACCGGTTTCACCTTTACTTTCACATCTAGTTGATTCAGCCGGAGCATTCGTTTGCCGTTCGACCTGACTTCCATCACGCCGTATCTGGGTGACCTTGCCGCCGGCGCCCGCCTGACCGCGCTCGCGTGCCTGCTGGCGCTGGCCGGTGGACTGGCGATCGGCATCGTGGTGGCCTTGATGCGCACCGCGGCCTTGCCGCTGGCGCGGCGAGTCGCGGAGTTCTACGTCGATGTCTTTCGCAATGTGCCGTTCATCGTCCAGCTGTTCTTCCTGTTTTACGGGCTGCCGGAGATCGGTCCGGAGCTGAGCCCCTTCAACACGGGCGTGCTGGGCCTGGCGCTGGCGGGCGGTGCATTCACCTCGGACGTGATCCGCTCCGGCATCCTGGCACTGGAACCAGGCGTGCTCGAAGCGGCCCAGGTCAGCGGCCTGTCGCGCCTCACCATCTACCGCCGCATCGTGCTGCCGATGGCGCTGCGCACCTCGATCCGCCCGCTGGGCGCCGTGTTCGTCAACCTGATCCTCACCTCGTCGATCCTGTCGGCGATCACGATCAACGAGCTGACCGGCGTGGCCAAGATCGTGGCCTCGGACACCTTCCAGCCGTTCGAGGTCTACGCCCTGCTGCTGCTGGCCTACTTTGCGATGACAACGCTGGTGTCGCTGGCGGCGGGTGCGCTGCACCGGCGCCTGAACCGCCATCTACAGGGAGGGCCGGTCTGATGCGCTATTCCGGCTTCACCTGGCATGACGTGGTCGTGCTGCTGCAGGGACTGGGCGTCTCGGTCGGCCTGTTCCTTGCAACCACCATCATCGGCCTGGCGCTCGGCCTGGCCTGGGCCACGGTGCGCTACTACCGCACGCCGGTGCTGGCGCCGCTGGTCGCCGCGCTGGCCGAGCTGCTGAAGAATTCTCCGGTACTGGTGCAGCTGTTCCTGGTGTTTTTCGGTCTGCCGGTGCTGCTGGGCGCCGACCTGACGCCGGTCGAGGCGGCCCTGATTACCCTGTCCGGCAACACGGCGGCCTTCGTCTACGTGATCGCAACATCGAGCATCGAGTCGGTCGGGCACGAGCAGCTGGAGACGGCGCGTGTGTTTGGCCTCAGCCGCTGGCAGACGCTGCGCCGGGTAGTGGCGCCGCAAGCAGCGGCGTTCGGCTTCGGGCCGCTCACCGGCCTGCTGATCAACCAGCTGCAGGTGACTTCCCTGATCTCGGTGATCGGCGTGGTCGACCTGACCAAGGTCGGCGCGATCCTCAACGTGCGCACGCTCGAGCCGTTCCTGGTCTGGAGCGTGATCGGCGTGCTGTACTACCTGATGGCGCGCCTGATCGCCCGGGTCTGCGCCCGCGCCGAGACCCGTCTGCGCGCGCATAGTGAATGGAAAGGTTTGTAGGATGATCCAACTCGACGGCGTCATCAAACGCTTTGGCGCCAACACCGTCTTGGACGGCATCGACCTGCGCATCGCGCCGGGCGAGGTGGTGTCGATCCTCGGGGCCAGCGGTTCCGGCAAGTCGACCCTGATCCGCTGCCTCAACGGGCTCGAACGGCTCGATGCCGGCGCGATCTCGGTCGACGGCGCGCGCATCGACACCCCCGCCGGCCTGCAGGCGGCGCGGCGCGCCTGCGCCACCGTATTCCAGTTGTTTAATCTGTACCCGCACATGACGGCGCTGCAGAATGTGACGCTGGCGCCGGTCGAGGTGCTGAAGGTGCCGCGGCGCCAGGCCGAAGAAGCGGCGCGCGCGCTGCTCGCTTCGGTTGGTTTGGGCGAGCGCGCCGACGCCTATCCGGCGCAACTGTCTGGCGGGCAGCGGCAGCGCGTCGGCATCTGCCGCGCGCTGGCGATGAAGCCGCGCTACCTGCTGCTGGACGAAGTCACCAGCGCGCTCGATCCGGAAATGACGGCCGAGGTGCTGGCCATCCTGGCCAAGCTGGCGCACGAAGGCACGACGATGCTGTTCGTCACGCACGAGATCGAATTCGCGCGCCAGATCTCGAGCCGCATCGTGTTCCTCGAACAGGGCCGGCTGCTGGCCGACCTGCCGACCGCGCAGTTCTTCGCGCCGGACGGCGGGCTGGCGCAGCCGCGCATTGCCCAATTCCTTTCCAAAATGTCGAAGTCATGAAAGACCCGTTATGAAAATGCTGCTTGCCAATGCCGAAGCCTGGCCCGGTTTCGAGACCACCGTCGACCTGTTGAAGCGCGGCGACGTCGGCCTTGACGCCATGGTGGCCGGCATCGCCAAGGTCGAACGCGAGGCCAAGGTGCGCAGCGTCGGCTACGGCGGCTGGCCCAACATGCTGGGCGAGATGGAGTTCGACGCCGGCGTGATGGACGGCACCACGCGCGACGTCGGCGCGGTCGGCGCGGTGCCGGGCACCCTGCCCGTCTCGCGGCTGGCGCTGGAAGTCATGCGGCACCTGCCGCACGTGATGCTCACCGGCGCCGGCGCACGGCGCTTTGCCACCGAACGCGGGTTCGCGGTCGACGAGGTGCTGCATCCGGACAGCAAGCGGGTCTGGTGGGAACGGCTGCAGAAAGAGATGTCGCCCGAACAGCTCGCGGCTTTCCCGGACATCGCGCTGGCGCCGCTGAGTAACACCATCACCGATCCCGAGCGGGTGCGCGACACCACGGTGTTCCTGGGGCGCGACGCCCTGAATGGCATTGGCGCGGTGACCTCGACCTCGGGCTGGGCCTGGAAGTATCCGGGGCGCCTGGGCGACTCGCCGATTCCCGGCGCCGGCTTCTATGCCGACAGCCGCTACGGCGCCGCCGCCTGCACCCACACCGGCGAAATGACGATGCGCTGCGGGACCGCGCGCAGCATCGTGCTGGCGCTGCGCCTGGGGCATTCGCTGGAGGACGCGGTCAAGCTGGCGGTGGAAGAATTGTCGGAACTGAAGACCGGCTTCCTGGCCGGCGTGGTGATCCACGCCATGGACGCCAAGGGCAACCACCGGGTGGTCAACTACCGCTGCGACGACGAGATCCGTTACTGGTACTGGGACGAACGCATGGCGGCGCCGGAAATCCGCGTCGCCACCAACGTCAAGGTCTGAGAGGACGGGAGATGCAGCAGCGCTTGCAGTTGAAACCGGCCGGCGTGATCGCCCTGGCGGCCGTCTTGATGACGGCAACGGCCGTGCCGGCGCAGGCCGGACGCATCGAGGAGATCAAGGCGCGCGGCTACGTGCGCGTCGGGGTGTCGCTGGGTGGAGAGCCGATCGGTTTTCGCGATGAGCGCAGCGAGCCGGTGGGCTATGACGTCGACGTTGCCAAACAGCTGGCGGCGCGCTTCGGCGTGCCGGTGCGGTTTTCGGACGTGTCGGGCGACGCCCGCATCTCGATGCTGCGCGCCGGGCAGCTCGACCTGGTGGTGGCCAACGTCTCGATCACGCCGCAGCGCGCGACCGTGGTGGACTTCTCGATCCCGTACAACGCGGCCGGCCTGCGCGTGATCGCGCAGAAGAGCGCGCGCATCAAGTCTCTGGCGGACCTGAACGGCAAGCGCGTCGTGGTCGGACGCGGCACCACGGCCAGCGCCTTCCTCAAGAAATCGGCGCCGCGGGCGGAGTTCATCTATGCCGACAGCTTCGCGCCCGACGGCGTCCTGCTGCTGCTGCAACGGCGCGCCGATGCAGGCATCGAGGATTCGTCGCTGCTCGACTACCTGGCCAGCAGGTACGACCAGTTCGAAACCCTGCCCGCGATGTACGGCAATGCGCCGATCGGCATCGCCATGGCCAAGGGCGACCCGGCGCTGCTCAAGTTCGTGAACGGCTTCGTCGCGGACTACATCCAATCCGGCGCCTACGCGGCCAACTACCGCAAATGGTGGGGAGCAAAGGCGGCGCCGCCGGTGCTTTCACCGCAGGGCTGAGGAAGATTTCGGCCACCCGCCCCGTGCGCAGGCGTCGACAATCGTCTCAGCCGGTCAGGCGCGGCACGAAGCGGGTTGCGACCAATACGTGGTCGCTGCTGCGCGCCAGGTCGGCCGGACGGTTCAGGATGCGCACGATCTGCGCCACGTAGTCGCGCTTGTCGGCGCCGATCGACGAAATCGGATAAGCGTCGAACTGGGTCAGCGAGACGTTATCGAAGCCGTACAGGCGAAAGCGTTCGGGCCGGTGCTGCGGAAAATGGTGGCGGTGCGCATCGAGCACGCCCATCGCCATCGCATCCGAAGTACAGAACACGGCGTCGGTGGCGTCGACGTCGATGCGCTCGGCCAGCGCGCGGCCGCTGGCATACGAATAATCCCCTGCCAGTTCGGCCAGCAGCGTGATGCCATGTCGCCCGAGCGCCGCGCGGTACGATGCGATGCGGGCCTGCTCCACCAGCGATTCGGGACGGCCCGTTACCAGGAGCGCGCTGCGCACGCCCTTGCCCGCCGCATCGGCCACCGCTTCGCCGATGCCGTGGTCTTCGTCCAGCGTCACCGACGCGGTGCCGGCATCATGGTGGCCGTTGAGCATCAGCACCGCGTTGTTGCGGAACATGCGGCGCACGGTGGCGGCGTCGGCGAAGTCGGAAAACACCAATGCCGCATCGACGTGGTAAGCCACACCGTCGCGCAGGAAGGTTTCGGCATCCTGGCCGGCGCCGACACGGATGAAGATCACCTGCTTGCCGATCGCCTGGATCCCGGCCAGCAGCAGGTCGAACAAGTCCAGGTCGGACAGGTCGTGGATGTGGTTGACCAGGATCGCGACCAGGTTGACGGTGTTGCCGGCCAGCCCGCGCGCCAGCGAGTTCGGTCTGAAGCCGAGCGTTTCGGCCGCGCGCAGCACCCGTTCGCGCTTGTCCGCCGACACCGGCCGCGGCTCTGCCGACAAGGCGCGCGAGGCGATCGCGCGCGACACGCCTGCCAGGGCGGCGACATCGGACAGTGTCGGTGCCGGGGCGGGTTTCGGGGCGTCGGTCATGGGGCTGGATTATACCCGCCCGTAGTACAGGCAGACGGTCATGGGACGGCTGCCCCGCCGCCTTCTTCTTGGTCGCCTGGTTGCGGTGTGTTGGTTGATTTGTAGTCGTTGGCGTATGAATAGCTTGGCTTTTGGTTTATCTATGTTGGTTAGTTACGTTCTGTGGTATGGTGATGGCATCTCGATTGAATGGCTTTGCTCATGTCCACGCTTGCTTCCTGGGATGCCGACCCGGTCCGCGCTTTCCGCGACTTCGTCTCCACCACCGCCTTCTCAAAAACCGGACGCCGCCTGCGCGCCGACGGTACCCTGCGCGAACTGTCGCCGGCTTCGGCCAAGATCTATGTTTTCATGTTCAACAACCTGGCCGGCTGGCTGCAGGAACAGCGCATCGCCTTCTCCGCCGTCACCCAGGCCGACCTGATCCGCTTCATCAACCGCACCGAGAAAGGCAAGCGCGTCCTCAACAGCAAGATCGCCTACCGCTACCTGCGCCTGCTGGAACGCTGCTTCGAGCACCTCGACCTCTCCCCCAACCCGGCGCAGCTGGCGATCCTGAGCGTCGACCGCGCCCACATGACCAAGGACGAGGCCGGGCGCACGCTGTCCGACGAGCAGCTCGAGCGCTTCTTCGCGGCCCTTCCGGCGGACGCGCCGCGCAAGCGCCGCAACACCCCCTTCGACGGCTGGAAACGGCGGCGCGATCGCGCCATGCAGGTGGTGATCGCGCTTGCCGGGCTGAAGGTGTCGGAAGCGGTCGGCCTGCTGGTGTCCGAGGTCGGCCGCCAGGCCGCGATCGACGGCTCGATCGTGCTCACCATCACGCCCGACGAAAAACACGACACCAGCCACGAGCACGAAGTGACCCTGCCCCGCGAAGGCGCCGAAGAGCTGCGCGCGTGGCTGGATGAAAGGGAGACGATGGCGCTGCCGGGCGAGTTCGTATTTCCGGCCAACCTGACCGGCGCCCGGATGACGCGCAAGACCGTCTACATGCAGATGCGCGCCACCTTCGAGCGCGCCGGCATGGACCTGTCGCGCTCGGGCGGGCGCACCTTGCGCAATACCTTCGCCAAGCGCCAGCTCGACCAGGGGGCGACGCCGGAGGAACTCAAGGACGTGCTGGGCCTGGCGCTGGAGCGTTCGGCCGCCGACTACGAATTCACCCGGGTAAAACCGGACCCGGAAAACTGAAACTCCAGGAGTATCGGATTAGTCGGCGCCGCTTGTCGCGGTGGCGTCGATGGAAGTGACGGCCGGCGCCGCAGCTGGCGCGCCGGGCCCATGCAGCGCGAGCGCCTGGCGCAGAACCACACTCTGGATCATGACCAGCGCAACATAGGCCAGCAGTTCGGCCAGTTCCTCGAACACGACCGACCGGCCCGCCGGTAAGCCCAGCGAGCAGCTCAGGTGCCCTTCGGCGCAGGTGGAACCGAGCGCGGCGGCCAGCGCCACCGCGAAACACAACCACGGCGTATGGCGCGCCAGGCCGGCACGCACGACCTCGTCGAGCCGGAAGCGCCAGGCGGCCAGCAGCAGCGCCAGCACCAGCAGCACCGCGCTCGGGCGCACCACGTGCTGCAGCCACAGGATGCCGCTAGTCGCCAGGCTGTGCGCCGCCTCCAGGCCCGGCTGCGGCAGCAGCACCCTGCCCCAGCTCAGTTCGCGCCCGGCGAGCAGCAGCCAGACCGGCGCGGCCCACAGCGCCAGATCCGCCGTACGGCTCGGCCGGGTGCGCCCGAACATCAGCATCGCGGCAACGAAACCGGCGCCCAGCACCAGCACCTGGGCATTCTCGAGGATGCCGCCCTCACGCCCCCAGACCGGATCGAACACGGCGCTGAGCGGATAACTCGCCAGCAGCGCAGCCAGCAGCAGCCATTCGCCTGGCCTGGCCAGCGTCGAGGTTGGGGTACGTTGCATGTTGGCTCCGGGTCGAAGAATGGACCGACTCCGCCGAACTCGGCAGCATGTCGGTAATCGAACGATTGTACGAAACTGGACAGCGCGCACGATTGGTATTGACGATTTTTGTGAAACCCCGTCGCATTGCAGCAATAACCGGCGCTTAACTTTGAGCGGCAGGGATGAACGAGGAAAGCCGCATCGCACCGAATTCGCGCAGCAGCGTGCCGGCCGCCTGCGCCAGCGCCACGTCAAGGGCGCCGGTAATCGCACGCTCGGCCGCGCAGCCCGGATGGTCGACGCTGGAGCCGATGGCGAAAATGACCGGCTCTTCCAGCGCCTGGTAGACGTCGAGCACGGTAAGCTGCTCCGGATCGGCCACCAGCATCCAGCCACCGCTACGCCCCGCCGTCGAGCTGACGTAACCTGCGGTGCGCAGGCCGGCCATCATGCGTCGCACCAGCACCGGATTGGTGTCGAGCATGCCGGCAATCTCTTCTGAACTCGCCGCTCCCTTGCGACCGTGTAAATGCACCAGCACGTGCAGCATGCGCGCCAAACGAAAATCCGCCCTCATGGTCATTCCTCCTGATTGATGAGCATACCGCAACTCGTCAAGTTTCGGAATAACGACGTTAAATCGCAACTCCTGAAGTACCAGTTTGAGGGCTCAGCGGGCCCCGTCCACCACCTCGAAATCCATGGTTTCCGGATCAACGTCCTCGGGAGTTGGCGCCCCGCGCAGGGTCAGCCACACGAAGCCCAGCACGCCAGAGGTCAGCGACGCAACCAGAATCGCCAGCTTGGACGCATCCACCAGCTCCGGGCGCCCGGCAAACGCCAGATTGGTGATGAAGATCGACATGGTGAAACCGATCCCGCCCAGCATGCCCGCTCCCAGCAGGTGGCGCCAGGCCAGGTCGAGCGGCAGGCGGCAGATGCCGATGGTGACCGCCAGCAGGCAGGCCAGCATGATGCCGATCGGCTTGCCCGCCACCAGGCCGAGGATCACGCCCAGGCTGTTGCTCGAGGCCAGCTGCCCCATCCAGTCCGCACCGATCACGACGCCGGTATTGGCCAGCGCGAACAGCGGCAGGATCAGGAACGCCACCGGCGTGTGCAATACGTGCTCCAGGCGCTCGGACGGCGAAGCGGCATCGTCCTGGACCGACGAGTGCGGAATCGCGAACGCCAGCAGCACGCCGGCGATGGTCGCGTGCACGCCCGACTTGAGCATGAAGAACCACATCAGCGCCCCACCGACGAGATACAGCGCCAGCAGCCGCACCCTGAACAGGCGATTCAGTGCGAACAGCGCCGCGAACGTTCCCAGCGCCGCCGCCAGGTAAGCCACCGACAGCTGGCTGGTATAGAACAATGCGATCACCACGATGGCGATCAGGTCGTCGATCACGGCCAGCGCCGCCAGGAACACCTTGAGCGAAGCCGGCACGCGTTTGCCCAGCAGCGTCAGCACACCCAGCGCAAAGGCGATATCGGTCGCCATCGGAATGCCGATCCCGTCCTGGGTCGGCGTACCGTTATTGAGCGCAAAGTGGATCAGCGCCGGCACCGCCACGCCGCCGATTGCCGCCACCACCGGCAGCAGGGCATTCTGGAACGACGACAGTTCGCCGCTCACCAGTTCGCGCTTGAGCTCCAGTCCGACCAGCAGGAAGAACACCGCCATCAGTGCGTCGTTGACCCACAGCTCGATGCTCAAGCCGCCGATGACCGTGTGCCAGAAGCCGAGATAGGCGCCTCCGGCCGCGGAATTGGCGATCGCCAGCGAGGCCAGCGTACAAAGGATGAGCAATACGCCGCCGGCCTGGCCCGATTGCAGAAATTCCTGGAAGGTGTTGGATAGGCGCTTCTCGACGCGCATGCGGTCTCCTGTCATTGTGTTACGAAGTAAGTGAAGCCAGAGAGTATAGACGATGCGCTCATGCGCCTTCGTCCAGATCGAAGTGGATCAGGTACTCGGTCGGCGCCAGGCGGAAGCTCTTGCTGTCCTCGAAGTTCACGTCGCGCAGGATATGGATGCGATCCTCTCCCGTCACCAGGAACAGCTCGTAGTCGGCGCGGTGCTCGGCCGCATAGCGCCGCTCGTTTTCGCTCAGGTGGATACAACCCTGCGTGTAGCGCTTCACCTCGACGTATTTCCATGTCTTGCGGCCGTCAGTTGAATAGCGGATGTCGTGGCCATAGCCGTCGGCGCGCAGCGCCACGTGCTCGACACACTCCTTTCCATGGACGCGCACCAGGCTTTCATAGACCACGGCCTCGGCGCGCATGCCGCTGGCCTTGTTCCTGGCATCGACGGCGGCGGTATGTTTGTATGGCTGCGACGACGAGCGCGGGCCGCCTTCCGGTCCTGGCTGCGCAGGGGCGCCGGCAATCGGAACGGCGCTGGTCTCCGGCAGCGGGACGCTGACCACAGGTTCGTGCTCTTCCAGGGCGGGCGCAGTCTCCTTCTGCTGCGCCAGCCATGCAACGACCTTCTCCAGGCCGCCCTCGAAATACAGCCAGCCCGTTTGCTGCGGCGGCAAGGCAGCGGACGCCACATCCGGCAGCCGGCGGCATTGCTCCTCATAGGCGTGCGTTGCGCTGACGTGGGTGACAGACCCCATACCGTCAGCCAGAGCATTGAAGCGCTCATCCACGAACCGCTGCAGCAGGGCTTGTGCGTCGAGCGTGAAGCTGTCGGCATGGTCGCGCAGTGCGGCCGCGATCCAGCCCTGTTCATGGTCGTATGCATGCAGATGCGCCAGCAGCGAGCCGCGCGCGTCCCAGTCCCGATCGCGCAGCCGCATCACCAGCGCATCGCGCAGCGCCGGAAAAGCGGCATGGCGCGCGCTCTCCAGACAGGTGCGATGGTACTGGGCCAGCTGCAGCTTGTAGTGCGCCACCCCGTCGAAAACGCTCGGCCGTACGCCAAGCACCTCGAAGATGCGCGCCAGCCGCGCGGCGTTGACGCCATCGACCGGCAGCACCGGCATCTCCTCATCGATGTCGATACCTGCTGCCGCCAGCACGTCGGCGACCGCACGCATCCCGACAGATAGTTCCATATTTGCGTCATGGCCGCGCCAGGTGCGCGCCAGCGACGCCAGGAAGTCGGTGCGCGGGTCCATCATGCCCAGCAGGCCGCGCGCTTCGTCCAGCAGCTCGGGCGAGAGCCGCTCGTGCGCCACGTGCAGCACGTCGTCGAGATGATCCTTGAACGCCGTGCGGAACTCGGCCTGGTGCTCGGCCACGTCGAACAGCGAACCGACGATGTCGGCGAAGGCATCGCAGAACGCCGGATCGCGGCGCAAGCCGTCCAGCGTCTGGCCGGGCGCGACGCGGATCGTATAGCGCCAGCCGTTGCCGGCGTTACCCGGAATGTATTCGTTGACCGCCAGCGCCACCTGCTCGCCGCCGACATCGCATACCAGCTCGCTGCACAAGGCGATCGAGAGCCGGACCAGACGCGACGCCGCATCCGCCCGGTTCTTGGCCAGGTTCTCGATCCGGTAGGCCAGCAGGATTGGTTTGCGCTCGCGCAGCGAGGCCTCGCACTGCGCCGTGAGCGTCGCCATCCCAATCGCCCGCACTACCGTGACTTCCAGCTTGTTCAGATTATGGACGCCGAAGAAGGCCGGCACTTTCTGAGCACCGCCACGACGCGGATAACTGAGCAGCCAGTGACGGTCGGCGATCTTGCGTGGCAGGCGGCTGTTCTCGGCGTAATGCACCTCGCTCTGCGGGCGGTAGGCAGCTTCGAGGCCGCGCCGCGCGAACAGCGGCACGTCGGACGGCAGGCATTCGCCGGTCTTGTCGTAGCGGTTGGCGGCCAGTCGGTACAGTTTTTGCGCTTGCCTGCCGTGCGGATCGGTGTCGGGCATGGCGCGCAGGATGGCGGCGATGCGGCCGATCTCCAGCTCGGCCAGGTCGTGCCGGGCGCCCAGACGCAGCAGCACGGTTTCGATCTCCGGGCGCGCCACGCCGAGCTGCGCGAATCCCTCGGTGGCATAGTCGAACGCACGCTCGTTGACGAACCCGATCAACGGATCGTCCACGATCAGGAAACCTTCGAAAATGGCGGCGCGGCGCAGCTGGTACAGCAGGTACGACGGCGTACGATCCAGAGTGTGGGCATATGGCGACTTATCGCTCTTGACCCGGTAACGGAATTTGTCCGAACGGCCTGTCTCAAGCCGCTGGCGCGCATCGTCGTCGCGCAGCAGCCATTCCACAACGCTCTCGGGCGCTGCCGTGTCGATGATACGTGCGAGATCGTCCTGTCTGACGGTGCGGCCTTCGAACTGGCCGTGTCGATAGGCGTCGGGGCGCTCGACCATGGAAAAGACGAAGTTTTCGAAGTCCTCCTGCACCTGCAACGGCGCTGCTTCGTAACGCACGTGGCGTCCCACCCCGAGCCACACGAAGAACGTCTGCAGTCGCGTGCGATCCTGCCCGGCCAGCAGCGGGCCGAAGGCTTGTAGTGGCGCGAGGAACATCGCGTCATCGTACGCCGCACCAAACAGGCGCTCGGTATGGCGTCCATCCGGATAGTCGCCTGACAGCACCAGCTCGCGCGCCGGACGTACCTGACCGTCCCGGGCCAGCAACCGCATGTTTTCCGGCGCCATGCTCCCCTCGCCGCCCAGCGCCACGAAATTCTTGAACAACGCTTCCACGGTCTGGACGATGATCGTACGCGCATCCGCGTGCGGCGCCGTCAGCGCGGCCGTACTGGCCGTGATGATGCGACGAAAAACCTGAGCCGGCTCGTAGCTGTGCAGGCGAGCGATGCCGGATAGGCGCTGCTGCAGGTCGCGCGCGCGCGAGCCGGGCCCGATGCCGAAGTGCGCCGCCAGCGATTCGTACAAGGCGCGATCCATGAAGTCGATCCGCACCAGGTCCGGCACCACGAACTGCTCGCTCGCCGACGTCACCGGCGTAAAGACCGTGTCTTCTTCTTCGATCACCTCGTTGCGTTCGTTGACCAGCACCGCATAGTGCCGCGCCGGTTCGAGACGGTGCAGGATCTCGATCAGCCGCACGCGCAGGGCGATGTCGTGCGCCCGCAGCGCTTCGCTCAGCGCCCGTACCGAGGCGGCGAAATGCGGCACCTGTTTCAGATCGAGGTAACCGGCGCTGAAATGCGCGTTCTCCGGTCCGGCGCATGCGAGCCCGGGGAAGCTGGCGCCGGCGCCGGCTTCGATCACCAGTTGCGAGAACTCCGCGCCCAGATAATAGATCTGCGACTTGGTGCGGTACACACCGTCCACGCACGGGAAGATCGGCAGCGTAGCGAGCGCCGCGTCGATGCGCTCGTAAAACCCGAGCTTCTCGAGCACCGGATTGGTGTCCGTGTAGCGCATCAGCCGCACCTGCAGCCAGCCGTCGCCCTGCGTCGCCAGCCCTTGGGCGGTGTCGACGATCAGTTCCACCAGCTGTTCGAGGATGTATTTGTTCCGCTCAGAGACGATCAGCTGGTTGCGCGAGGCATCGAGCTCGAAGGTGCCGTGTACCACCATCGGGAAGTTCACGCCGACCCGGGTCGGGAAGAAGGTATAGAGCGTGCGCGCGCCATCGCGCAGGCCGGGCGCCAGCGCCAGCTTCAGGCTGTAGCGCTCCGGTTCCGCTTTCTCCAGGTTGCGCAGGTGTTCCGGCAGCTGCTCTTCGTCTGAATAGATGGTCCACGGCTGGCCGTTGATCGTGACAATAGCGCCGTCCACTTGCCGCTCGAGCACGTGGCTGTGCCCATTGCTGCGGATTTCGATCCGGTCGATATGGTGCAGGAACAGCAGGCATTGCGGCGTCAGTTCGTCGAGCTGGCTGCGGATGTGATTGACGAACCCTTCACGACAGACGATGGCGATGGTGGTGCTCCAGTCGCCAGGGGCTATCGTGCGCAGCTCCGGCACCGACAGGAAGGCCATCGGCACCGCATGCGACGCCAGGCTGCGCCGGGCGCGCAACTCAGCCTGCTGGTCCGGCGTAAACATGCGCGCGAACTCGGCGTGCACGATGCGTTCCGCAAAGGTGGCACACAAGCCGCCGCTGCTGATCGCGATGTCGCTGGCCCAGTTGACGATCGAGCGAAACCCCAGCCCCTTGTTGCCGATGTAGCCGCCGCCGGTCTTGGTGCTCAGGTTCGACAGCAAGAGCGACTCGAATCCCTGCACGCTGAACGGCGCACCTTCGTTCGAGATCGCCAGCCGCCGCGCCGTTTCGTCCCACTCGATCAGGACCCGCTTCGATCCCTGGTCGTCGGCGTTCTGCAGCATCTCCAGCAGCTGGCGGCCGTTGTATTCACCGATCAGCTCGCGTTCGCGGTTGAAGTCGCTGAGCATGCGATTCGGCTCGGACCGGTACAGCGCGAGCTGAGCCTGGGCCTTGCTCAAGAGCGCTTCAAGCATGGCGGCGGGATGGGTTGGAGGCGCGGTCGGCGCCATGGGCTGGGTATGCAACATACTGAGACGGTCTCGTTCGTTATTACCAAAGGGCAATCATTATCGTCGCAGCCCTCCTCGCTGTCATCACGCAACGCCCGTCTGTGAAATCTTGAACATCCGCTTGACACGTATTGACGAGTCAGGTTACGTTATCGTTAATATTGCTGCAGCGCAATATTCAACTCTTGGAGATCCACATGTCACAGATGTCCCGCCGCCAGTTCGCCGGCCGCCGTCCGCTGCAACGATTGCCGCGCGCACTCCCCCTCGCTCTCACCCTTCTGTTGGCCGGCTGCGGCGGCGGCAATGGCGAATCCGCCGGCGCCGTGGCCTCGCTGCAGAACGCCACCAGCGGCGTGATGCGCTCGATGGCCGCCATGTTCGGCGACACCGAAACCGCGCTCACCCCGGTGAACGCCACCGCCAGTTCGTCCGAACGCGGCGACCTCGATGCGCGCGCCGCCATCGACCGCGACACCAATACCCGCTGGGGCAGCCGCTTCACCGACGACGAATGGCTGGTGCTCGACTTCGGCCAGAGCGAAACCATCACCCGCGTCCGGATCGACTGGGAAAACGCGTACGCCAGCCAGTACCTGCTGCAAGTGTCCGGAGACGGCAGCACCTGGACCACGATCAAGACCGTGGCCGAGAGCATGGGCGGTACCGAGGACTTCACCGGCCTGGCAGGCGTTGGCCGCTATCTGCGCGTGAAGGGCGTCAAGCGCGCCGGCCAGTACGGCTACTCGATCCTCGAGATCCAGGCCTTCACCGGCAGCCCGGCCGCGCCGCAACCGCAACCGGAACCCGAACCGCTGCCGGTCGACCTCACCAAGCCCGGCGTCACCATCAAGCCAATCAGCGCCACCTCGTCCACGCCCGAAAACGGCGGCATGAGCGCCGCGATGGCGATCGACGGCAAGCCCGGCACGCGCTGGTCGAGCCGCCCCGAAGACGGCGCCTGGATCCAGTTCGATTTCGGCAGCCGCACGCCGATCGGCTACATGAAGCTGCTGTGGGAGAACTCGTACGGCAAGCAGTACACGCTGCTCACCTCCAACGATGGCCAAGCATGGACCCAGATGCGCCACGTCGGCAACGGCAAGGGCGGCACGGAAGAATTCTTCAACCTGAACACCAGCGCGCGCTACCTGCGCCTGCAGGGCGTGGCGCGCGCCAGCCAGTACGGCTACTCGCTGTTCGAGGTCGAGTTCAAGACCCCGGGCAGCGACAACACGCTGCCCGAAGCCGAGACCTCGGCCGTGCGCTTCCCGGCCAGCGGCGCCGGCTGGCAGCCGCTGCCGGGCAGCAGCGAGCCGATCGAGACGCTGCAGTTCACGCTGGCCGACGGCACCCTGGTGACGCGCTTCGGTGCGCGCGCGCTGGCACGCCATGGCCGCGAGCGCGGCGAAGAGTGGAACGAGATCGGCTACGGCCCCAACGAGACGGTCGACGCGAGCACCGGTCTGGCGCTCGACAAGGGGCCCGGCAACTACCTGACCTTCGTGCCGCAATACTTCAAGAACCGCACCTGGGGCGTCGAGATCATCGACAACAGCCGCGTGGCGGGCGTCACCAAGCCGCAGCTGGTGGTCAACCAGTACACGCAAGTGGACTTCCGTCCCGGCGAAGTCGCCTTCTTCCGCGGCTTCGATCGCGTCGGCGTCACCGGCTACGGCTGGATGGCGCCGGGTGAACTGGTCGACCGCAACGTCCCGATCTGCAAACCGGTGGCGCATCCGGCGGCCGGCAAGCTGCTCAACGCGGACGGCATCAATGGCGCCTGCACGCTGGTGGTCAAGGATTACCCGGGCCACGGCGAACTCAATGCCGACGGCTTCCCGACCGGCCGCAACGTGCCGTCGCGCGCGCTGGTCGCGGGCGACATCATCGAAGTCTCGCCGTCGATGTTCTCGACCGTCGAGGGAATGCTGGCCAAGGGCGACACCGGCGGCATCCGCTACTATTCAACCGAGTACAGCTACGTGGTCGGCCAGGGCCTGCGGCCGTGGTACGGCGTCAAGCCGCGCCTGAACTCGATCCCGCTGCCTGAGGAAACGCTGTCCGGCGGCGTGGGTTCGGTCTCGTACAACTACTCGGACAACGGCCTGTTCATGTTCCAGCAACCGCACAACCATGCGGGCATGCAGAACATCCAGCGCTTCGTCGAAGGCCGCCGCCTGCTGCACACCAACTTCACCACGGGCGACCACAACGAGCCGGGCAACGACCGCTACACGGCGGTGATGAACCTGCAGGGCCAGCGTTTCAACCAGTCGGCCTGCATCGGCTGCCATGTCAACAACGGCCGCAGCCCGGCGCCAGCCGCGATCGACCAGCGCCTGGACGGCATGGCGGTGCGCGTGGCGCGTCCTGGCGCGGACGGCAGCCAGCTGCCGCACCCGACCTACGGCACCACGGTGCAGATGAATGGCCTGTCGCCAAGCGGTTCGGCCCAGGACTGGGGCACCGGCGTGCGCGTGGCGGGCTTCGACACCCGCTCCGTGACGCTGGCCGACGGCACCGGCGTCGAGCTGCGCAAGCCGAAGCTGGCCTATGACGGCCCGGCGCCGCAAGTGGCGTCGCTGCGTGCGGCGCAGCCGATGATCGGTACCGGCCTGCTGGAAGCGGTGCCGGAAGCCGACATCCTGGCGCGCGTGCGCCAATCGGCCGACCAGGATGGCGTCAAGGGCGTGGCCAACTTCGTGTTCGATCCGGAGTCGGGCGCGGTGCGCCTGGGCCGCTTCGGCTGGAAGGCATCGAAAGCGACGCTGCGTCACCAGAGCGCCTCGGCACTGCTGCAGGACATGTCGGTGACGTCAAACGTGTACCCGAGCCGCTCGTGCGACATGAACCCGGCCGGCTGCCGCAACGCAGCAGCCCAGCGCGGCATTTCGGAAGCCGACCTGCAGTCGATCACGCACTATCTGACCCTGCTGGCGGTGCCGGCCCAGCGCAGCCTGGAAAGCGGCTTCCCGAAAGGCGTGGCGCCGCTCGACGAGCACCGCGTCGATACGCGCCAGGTGGCTGGCGGCGCGAAGCTGTTCGACGCGCTGCGCTGCGTGGCCTGCCACACGGCGTCGATGAAGACCGGGTCGAACCACCTGTTCGCGGAGCTGCGCGACCAGACCATCCGTCCCTACACCGACCTGCTGCTGCACGATATGGGTCCGGGGCTGGCCGACAACTACACCGAAGGCCAGGCCACGGGCAGCATGTGGCGTACCGCGCCGCTGTGGGGCATCGGTTACACCGAGAAGGTGATGGGCAAGGAAGGCAAGGTCGGCTACCTGCATGATGGCCGCGCGCGCAACCTCACTGAAGCCATTCTGTGGCACGACGGTGAAGCGGCAGCGGCGCGCAAGCGGTTCGAGAAGTTGTCAGCTAGCGATCGGGAATCGCTGATGGCGTTCCTGCGTTCGCTCTGATTCGGGCGTCGTGACAACAAAAACGCCGGGTGCAAGCCCGGCGTTCTTTTCGTCACGTAGGTTTGGGAGTCTCAGAACACCAGCATCTGCCAGCCCGGCGCGCGGCCCTGTTCGACGAAGGACACCATGCCTTCGACGCCGGTGCATTGTTCGTTGAGATCGGTGCGAACGGCGCCCGACGCATGCAGCGCCTGGGTACAGGCGCGGATCTCGACGCCCAGCTCGGCGGTCGTCTTTAGGTGCCGGCCAATGATCCAGCGCTCGGTGCCGAATCCCACCAGCTGGTCGCGATTGCGGGCCAGCAGCCATTGCACCGACTGACTCGAAAACAGCATCTTGACCGGCATGTCCAGCGCCGCCGCGGCCTGCGCCGTCATGAACGGTGTCGCCAAGAGTTCGGGCCGGGTCAGGTCGCACGACCAGACCATGATCGCCAGGCCGCCGCTCATGGCAACGCCGGCTTGATCCAGTCGTCGACCGGCTCGAGGCGCATGCGGCGCTCGGCCTGTTCGACCAGCGCGGCGCCGTGCGCGAGCTGCGCCAGGTCGGCGTCGCGGCTCGATGGCTGGATCACGCAGATCCAGCCCGCCCCATACGGGTCCTGGTTGATCAGTTCGGGGGTTTCTTCGAGCGCTTCATTGATCTCGACCACGGCGCCGCTGATCGGGGTCTTGATGGTTACCACGGTCTTGCTCAGCTCAACCACGCCCATGGTCTTGCCCTGCTCGACCTCGGTGCCGACCGACTTCGGACGGCACATATAGAAGTAGTTGCCGCTGATTTTGACGCCGAAGGCGCTGACGCCGACCTGCATGCGGCCGTCGCCCAGGTCGCGGCACCACATATCGTGTTCAAGGTCGAAATAACAATCGTCGGGATAGTCGTAGCCGAGGATGTGCATGGCGTCGCGAGGAAGAAGGGAGACAGGCAAATGGCGGAAGGATGCGGGAGTCGAACCCACCCGGCGACGCATGGCGCCACCAACTGGGTTTGAAGCCCAGCCGCCCCACCAGGGACGATTTCCTTCCGATGAGCCTGTATTTTACCCCGTACGGGCAAAACGCGACAGACCTAGCCCCGTTACGACTCGGCGCGCTCGGGGAACAGCATGGTCCCGGGGCGCAGCAGGTGGTTGTCGCCCACCCTGCGCAAAAAGCCGATGCGGTCAAAAAACTCGAGGATCTGGATCGCGCGCTTGCGTCCCAGCCCGGTGTGGTCGCGGAAGCGTGCGGCGGTGATCGCGCCCTCTTCGTGCTCCGCCGCCAGCCGGCGCGCCAGCGAAGCCGCTTCCTGCATCACGGCCGGATGGTAGAACAGGTCCTTGACCACCTGGTACACGTCGCCGCCGCGCGCCATGCGGCCCAGCACCTGGCGCACCTGCTGCTCGGGCAGGCGCGCGGTGTCGGCGATGTCGCGCACCCAGGGTGGATCGAAGCGGCCGTCGAGCAGCATCGGCAGCGCACGCTCGGCCACGATCTGCTCGGCGGCGCGCAAGGCGACGCCGTGTTCCGGCAGATGCAGGAAGCCGTTGCGGCGATTGACCTTGCCGGCTTCGATCAGGTGCTCGACCAGTTGCAGCCACAGGGCTTCGGGCATGCGCGGCGCCGCCAGGCGGCGCGCGCGCAGCAGGTCGGGGCCGATCTCGTCCGGGTATTTGGCGTGGAAGTCGCGCAGCACGGTCAACAGGCCCGCTTCGTTCTGTTCCAGACGCGCACGCGCGATGACCCACTCGCCGCCGGCGCCGACCACCGCATCCGGCACCTCGGCCAGCGCAAGCGGCCAGCTTGACAAGCCGGCGCTGCGCAGCCAGGCCGCGCCGTTCACGCCGTACTGGGCCTGGGCCAGCGCGCCCTGCAGGCGCGCCAGCGGCTGCGGCGCGCGCTGGCTGTCCAGGTAGGCCAGCCGTTCCGGGGTCTGGCGATAACGGGTCGGGCCGAGCGGATCGAGCACGCTGCCGCCGGCCACCGTGCGCATCGCCGATGCGTCGCGCAGGATGAAGCGATCGCCGTGCCAGACGTTGGCCGGCTTGTGCAGCACCAGCTGGGCCAGCGCGCCGGCGCCGGGCGCGATCGACGCTTGTCCCAGCACCGCCACCGTCGCCAGGCAATCCTGGGTGGCGGCGTGCAGGTGTACCGGGGTGCCCGAGCGCAGCGCGCGTTCTTCGGTGGCGGCGACTTCGAGCCAGACGTCGATCCGCTGCGTCGTCAAGGCGATGGTCGGATCGCACAGCACCTGGCCGCGCAGGTCGTCGGTGCGTTCCAGACCGGCCAGGCCAACCGCGCAGCGCTGGCCGGCATGGGCCGACTCGGCGCCGCGGCTGTGCACCTGCAGGCTGCGCACGCGATAGGTGCGATCGGGGGTCGCGGCCAGACACAAGGCGTCGGCAACCGCTACATCGCCGGCGCCAATGCTGCCGGCAACCACCGTGCCGACGCCGTCGAGCGTGAACGCACGGTCCAGGCCCATGCGAAAACCGGCGCCGTCAGCATGGCCGCCGCGCGATGCGGATGCTTCCTGAGCCAGGCGCGCGCGCAGTGCGTCGACACCGTCGCCGCGAATGCTCGACACCTGCAGCACCGGATAATCATCCAGACCGCTGTTTGCCAACAGCGAGCGCACCTGCGCTTCGCAGGCGGCGAGTCGGTCGCTATCCACGCGGTCGATCTTGGTGATCACGGCCGCGCCGCAGCGCACGCCGAGCAGCGACAGGATCGTCGCGTGCTCGATCGTCTGCGGCATCGGGCCGTCGTCGGCCGCGATCAGCAGCAGGCCGTAGTCGATGCCGCTGGCGCCGGCGACCATGGTGCGCACCAGCTTTTCGTGGCCCGGCACGTCGACGAAGCCGATGCGCCCTTCGGCGCTACCGGGCAGCGGCATCCAGGCGTAGCCCAGTTCGATGGTGATGCCGCGCTTCTTTTCTTCGGGCAGGCGGTCGGCGTCGATCCCGGTCAGGGCGCGCACCAGTGCGGTCTTGCCGTGGTCGATGTGACCTGCGGTGCCTACGATCATGCTTGTTTCTTTCCTATGTTCAGTTGCCGATGACGGCAACACGCAACGCCGCCATCTGGCCCAGCAGCTCGGCCGGGTCGTCGATGCAGCGGCAGTCGAGCCACAGGCGGTCGTCGGCGATGCGGCCGATCACCGGCAGCGGCAAGCCGCGCAGCGCTTCGCCCAGCGCATCGAGGGCGCTGCCGATGCCGCGCTTGCCCGCCAACACAGGGGCAATCGCCAGCCCGCCCGACGGCAGACGGTCGACCGGCAGCGAGCCGGAGCCGATCTGGCTTTGCATCGACGCCAAGGTGACGCTAAAGCGCGGCGCCAGGGCTTGCGTGAACGCCGGCAGCAGCGCACCGGCGGTCGCCGCCACGGTTTCCTGGCTGCGCGTCAGCCAGCGCAAGGTCGGCAGCTGATCGACCAGCAGTTCGGGCTGCAGGTACAGCTGCAAGGTCGCTTCCAGCGCCGCCAGCGGCAGCTTCGAGAGGCGCAGCGCGCGCTTCATCGGATGCTTGCGGATGCGCGTCACCAGCTCTTTCGAGCCGACGATCAGGCCGGCCTGCGGCCCGCCCAGCAGCTTGTCGCCCGAGAAGGTGACCACGTCGCAGCCGTCAAGCAGCATCTGCTGCGGCGTCGGTTCCTGCGGCAGGCCGTACTTGCCCATGTCGATCAGCGAGCCGCTACCCAGGTCGGTGACCAGGGCCACGCCGCGCGCTTTCGCCAGCGGCGCCAGTTCAGCCTCGGAGACCGAGCTGGTGAAACCCTGGATCGCGTAGTTACTGGTGTGGATCTTCATCAGCAGCGCAGTGCGCTCCGTGATGGCGCGTTCATAGTCAGCGAGGTGGGTACGATTGGTGGTCCCGACTTCGACCATGTGGGCGCCGGCGCTGGCCATCACGTCCGGCATGCGGAAGGCGCCGCCGATCTCGACCTGTTCGCCGCGCGAGACGATCGCCTCGCGCCCCTGGCTCAGGGCCGCCAGCGACAGCAGCACCGCCGCCGCATTGTTGTTGACCACGGTCGCAGCTTCGGCGCCCGTGATGTCGCACAGCAGTCCTTCGACGATGCTGTCGCGATCGCCCCGCGAACCGCTGGCGATGTCGTATTCGAGGTTGTTCGGCCCGCTCATCATCGCCGTCAAATGACGGATCGCCGCCTCGGGCAGCACGGAGCGGCCCAGGTTGGTATGGATGACGGTGCCGGTAAGATTGATCACCCGCCGCATGCGCGGCGCCAGGCGTGCGGCAACGCGCTCCGCCACGGCCTGTCCCAACGCTTCGGGACTGACCGCAGCGGCAGCCAGCACGCCCGATAAAGCCTGGGCGCGCAGGCCGTCCACCAGGGTGCGCGCTTGCGCGGCGACCAGGGTGTGACCATGCAGGGGGATCAAGGCCTGCACGGACGGCAGGCGCAAGAGTTTATCGATCGAAGGCAGATTCTTGACTGTCGCCTTCGAGCCGTGGACCACGGACTCGTCGAGCGACATGATCAAGTTCTCCTGGTGGTGTCGGTAAAGCTGGTCTCGGGCAAAGGTTCGCTTTCGCCGGTGAGCAGCAACAGATTCATGCCATGCGGCTGGAAGCCGGCTTCCGACACCAGGATGTCCAGCGTCAGCGAGGCCAAGTCGTCCGCCACCGGCTCCACGTGCAGGTCGCGTTCCTGACGCACCATCTTCAGGTAGTGGCCGCACTCGTCGCAGGTTTCGGCCTGCACCGAGGCCATGCCCGGATCCTGCCTGGCGCCGTCGGTGGCCAGCGCCTCCAGCGAATGGTAGTGGATACCCTTGGTGCTTTCGCAGTGGCTGCACTTGACCCGCACCATATGCCACTGCGTCGAGCACAATGAGCAATGCAGGTAGCGGTAGTTGCCGCCCTGGGCGTCGACCTTGGTGACCGAGGCCACCGGCAAGCTGCCGCAGCATGGGCACAGCGTCGTATCGAGCGTACGCCCGAACGGCGCCTGGCGCGCCTTGCCGTGGGCTTTATCGACTTCCAGCACCAGATGGGTCCAGTAGACCTGCAGGCCGGCCGCCACCAGCGGCGCCGCACTCATGTCCAGGCCGGCTGCGCCATTGAGCAGCAGTTCGGCCTGGCCGTCGAGATGGTCGTCGCCGGCGTCGAGCAAGCCTTGCACCACGGCTTGCGCCGGGCTGCCTGCCAGACGCGGCGCCAGCAGCTCGAGCATGCGGCGGGTCGCCACACGCCAGGCCGGGTCGCGCGGCCACAGGCCGGCCGGCAGCGGCGGCCGCGCGGCACGGCCGGCGGCTGCCAGGTCGTCCTCGTTCGGCACCGGCACGGCCGGGTAGTCCTGCAGGACTTCATGCTGCACGTGCGCCAGTTCGGCGGCGAACAGCAGGAAGTCGCGCATCGCATGACCGGCCGCCAGCTCGCGCAGGCGGGTTTCCCGGGTGGCGAACACCTCACGCTGCACCGGGAGGTGCAGGTAAGGCATTTGTTGACCGGCCCGGACCGCGATTTCTTCCGGGCTCATCAACGGTATTGCTTTGCTAACACTCATGAAGAGAAGTCTTCCTTAATGTTTCTTGCGAGTGGCTTCTTGGTTTGCAACTTCCTTGTACCACAGCGGATGGTGCGACTTGGCCCAATCCTCGTGCACGGTGCCACGGGTCATGGCGCGGAACGAGCCCTTGACCCAGATCGCAGCGTACACGTGGATGATGACGCTCATCACCAGCGCAAAGGCGGAGATGGCGTGCACCAGCATCGCGATGCGGCGCAGCGGGATCGGGAAGAAGTGCGCGAACCATGGCTGCCAGAACATGAAGCCGGTGATCAACAGCAGCACCAGGCTGACGGCAAAGATCCAGAACACACCCTTCTGGCCGGCATTGTACTTGTGTACCGGCGGCATGGCGTGCTCGTTACCTTTGAGCAGTTGCGGCGCCTTCTTGACCCAGGCCGTATCGGTCTTGGTCCAGAAGTTGTCGCGCACCACGGCGAAGAACAGGCCGACGAAGCCCAGCACCATCAACAGGCCGAAGAACGGATGCAGGACGCGGGTCCAGTAGCCGCCGCCGAACAGCGTCGAGAAGAAGTACATCGACGGATGGAACAGCGCCAGGCCGGTCAGACCGGCGGCGATGAACAGCAGCGCCACGAACCAGTGGTTCATGCGCGTGAAGTCGCGATAACGGGTAATGAACATGATTTCTCCTTATACCCGTTCGTCTTCACGCTGGCCGCTGCCAGGCGTCGGTTGCACATCCGGCTCGTCCACATGGGTCTCGATCGGACCGACCTTCATGTAGTGGAAGAAGCCGGCCACGGCCGCGCCAACCATCGCGGCCACGCCGAGCGGCTTGGCCACGCCCTTCCACAGCGCCACGGTCGGGCTGATGGTCGGGTTTTCCGGCAGGCCGTGGTACAGATTCGGCTTGTCGGCGTGCTGCAGCACGTACATCACGTGCGTGCCGCCGACACCGGCCGGGTTGTACAGGCCGGCGTTCTGGTAGCCGCGTTCCTTCAGGTCCACCACGCGGTCGGCTGCGTAGTCGATCATGTCTTCCTTGGTGCCGAAACGGATGGCGCCGGTAGGACAGATCTTGACGCAGGCCGGTTCCAGGTTGACGGCAACACGGTCGGCGCACAGCGAGCACTTATAGGCCTTCGAGTCCACCTTGCTGATGCGTGGCACGTCGAACGGGCAACCGGCGACGCAGTAGCCGCAGCCGATGCAGTTCTCGCTGATGAAGTCGACGATACCGTTGGTGTACTTGACGATCGCGCCCGGCGCCGGGCATGCCTTCAGGCAGCCCGGTTCATCGCAGTGCATGCAGCCGTCCTTGCGGATCAGCCACTCGAGACGGTCGCCCTCGTCCTCGGTCTTGGTTTCGACTTCGGAGTAGCGCATCACCGTCCACGACTGCGGCGTCAGGTCGAGCGGATTGTCGTACACGCCGTGGTTTTCGCCGATCTCGTCACGCAGATCGTTCCACTGCATACATGCAACCTGGCATGCCTTGCAGCCGATGCAGCTGGTGACGTCGATCAGCTTGGCCACTTCGGCCTTGTGCGTACGGGCCATCGGCGTGGTCGCCGTGGTCGCCGAACGTGCGGCGATATCAAGAGATTGAAGTGAAGACATTATCCGATCCTCTCGATGTTCACCAGGAACGACTTGAACTCAGGCGTCTGGGTATTCGCGTCGCCCACGAACGGGGTCAGCGTGTTGACCAGGAAACCTGGCTTGGTCAGGCCCACAAAGCCCCAATGGTTCGGCAAGCCGACGGTGTCGACCTTCATGCCGTCGCAGTCCAGTTGCGGAATCCGCTTGGTCACCACCACCTTGGTCTTGATGAAGCCGCGCATCGACGAGACCTTCACCATGTCGCCGTTCTTGATGCCCTTGGCGGCGGCCAGCTGCTCGCCGATTTCGACGAACTGCTGTGGCTGGATGATCGCGTTGCTCTGCACGTTCTTGGTCCAGTAGTGGAAGTGCTCCGTCAGGCGGTAGCTGGTTGCCACGTACGGGAAGTCCTTGGCGGTACCGAATGCTTCCATGTCGCCCTTGAACACGCGCGCCGCAGGGTTGGAGCGTGCCTTCAGGTTCTTCGGGTGCATCGGGTTCACCGGGAACGGCGACTCGAACGGCTCGTAGTGCTCAGGCAATGGGCCTTCGGCCATGCCGGTCGGAGCGAACAGACGCGCCACGCCTTCCGAGGTCATGATGAACGGCTGCACGCGGTTCTCTTCGTTCGGATCCGCATCGGGACGGATGTCCGGAATGTCGGAACCGACCCAGCTGGTGCCGCTCCACTTGATCAGGGTGCGCTCCGCGTTCCACGGTTTGCCCTTCGGATCGGTCGAGGCGCCGTTGTACAGGATGCGGCGGTTCGCCGGCCAGGCCCAGGCCCAGTTCAGCGTCTGGCCGATGCCATACGGGTCGGCGTTGTCGCGCCGTGCCATCTGGTTGCCGGCCTGGGTCCATGCCCCGGCATACACCCAGCAGCCGCTCGCGGTCGAGCCGTCGTCGCGCAGCACGCCGAAGCCCGGCACCTGCTCGCCCTTTTTCAGGATCAGCTTGGTCGGATCTTTGGCATCGTACAGGTCGGCCAGTGCCTTGCCGTTGAATTCCATCGCCAGCTCTTCGGCCGAAGGGCTGTGCGGAATCTTGTACGGCCACGCCAGCTTGGTGATCGCGTCCGAGAACGCGCCGCCATCCTTCAGGTACGCATTCTTCATGCGCGTGAACAGGTCGGCGATGATCTCGATGTCCGGCTTGCACTCGTACGGCGCCTCGGCGCCCTTCCAGTGCCACTGCAGCCAGCGCGACGAATTCGACAGCGAACCGTCTTCTTCGGCGAACAGCGTGGTCGGCAGGCGGAACACGGTGGTCTGGATCGACGCGGTATCGACGTCGTTCGACTCGCCGAAGTTCTTCCAGAATTCCGAGGTTTCCGTGTTGAGCGGATCCATCGTCACCAGGAACTTCAGCTTCGACAGGCCGGCGATGATCTTCTTCTTGTTCGGGAACGATCCGACCGGGTTGAAGCCCTGGCAGATGTAACCGTTCAATTTACCTTGACCCATCAGCTCGAACGCCTGCAGCACGTCATAGAGCTTGTCGATCTTCGGCAGGTAGTCGAAGGCCCAGTTGTTTTCCGCGGTCGCGGCATCGCCCCACCAGGCTTTTTGCAGGCTGACGAAGAACTTGGGATAGTTCTGCCAGTAGCTCATCTGGTTCG
>Ga0265798_10000219_pt1 | contig 104590 bp, 92 predicted proteins | sample P3T30metagenome_FD_192430 | JGI IMG/M metagenome (GOLD analysis project Ga0265798, IMG submission 192430) | Plant litter microbial communities from East Loma Ridge, Irvine, California - P3 T30 | ecosystem: Environmental > Terrestrial > Plant litter > Unclassified | place: USA: California... | reverse complement strand
CGGCCGCACTCGCGGCAGCGATAGCGCTGCAGGTTGTTGGCGTGCCCGTGGCGCTGCCAGTGCGGATTATCGCAGCGCGGACAGCGGCGCTCGCTTGATCGCACTTGCTCGATGAGCGCGATGATGTGTGCCAGGCCGGCGGCCGGCCGCAGGGCATGCAGCACCTGCTGGCGCTGCGGCTGGTTGAGCGCGGGCACGCGCGCAAACCACTTCTTGAAACCTGGGCCTTTCATGATGGCTCCGTCTCGATGCCGATACGGATTGGACAGCAAGGCAGCCCGGCAGTTCAGTGCTCATCCACAGCTAACGATGACAGCTCCTTTTCTTTTCCCCCCCCGCTAGCTCCCGGCATCGGCGCCCGGCGCCACGTCGGGGAACACCATGTACAAGGAAGGTGACGTCATTTCGCTGGCCGGCGGCCAGTACCGCTTGCGCGAGGCGCTGGCCGGTTCGGCTTATGGCGTGGTGTGGCGCGCCGACCCGTTGCAGGCGGTTGGCAGCGTCGCCGTCAAGCTGGTCAATCTCGACCAGATGCGCCGCGCGCCCCGGAACCTGCGCGAACGCTGGCTGGCCAGCGCCGCCAACGAGATCGCCTTCCTGCGCGCACTGGCGCCGTGGGACGGACGCCACATCGTGCGCCTGATCGACAGTGGCAGCCACCTCGGCATGCCGGCGATGGCGCTGGAACTGCTCGACGGCGACCTGGCCGCCCACCTGGCCGCCGGGCAAAGCGCCGGCCGCACGCTCGCCCCGCGCCAGGCGCTGGAGTGGACCGGCCAGGTCAATCAGGCGCTGGCCAAGGTGCATGCTGGTGGCTGGCGCTATCTGGACCTCAAACCCGGCAACCTGCTGCTGGACCGCGCCACCAACATCCTGAAACTGGCCGACTTCGGCACCAACCGGAGCCTGAGCGACCTGCGCGCCCACACCTACGCCGGCACCGCCAACTGGCAGGCGCCGGAACAGTTCTTCCCGGGCGGCGACGGCTACGCCACCGAAGCGCGCACCGATTATTTTGCGCTCGGCGCCCTGCTCTATTACCTGGTCAGCGGCGCCCTGCTGCGCTACAGCGCCGCCTGCGGCCAGGCCTGGCAGGTGCACGGCCGCGCGGCGCCCGATGCGCTGCTGGCCGACGGCGGCGCGCGGCCCGCCGTGCTGCAGCAGGACGAAGCGCAGCTGTTCGCCGCCCGCCTCGGCCCGGCCGGCGGCGCCGGCGTGGCGCTGCTGCGCCGTTTGCTGGCCGACCGTCCCGCCGACCGTCCGCAGCACGCGCTCGAGATCAGCCGCATGCTGCAGGAAGCGACGCGCGCGCTCGACACCCAGACCCACTGGCTGGATATGCGGAGCGCGGCATGAAGCGCCTGTCGCCCGCCTCCCTGTTCGCCGCCGTGCTGCTCGCGCTATTGTGCGCGCTGCAGTTGCTGGCCATCCTGCGCACCGCGCCGGCCTGGCTGCCGGCGAAAATCGCGATCACGCTCAAACCCGGTGAATCAATGGTGCTTGGCCGTCAGGAACTATCGGCGCCGCGCGCGGCCCCGCGCCAGTTGCTGCTGCAGCGCGATGCATCCGGCGCCTGGCTGCTGCGTAACAATGAACCGGCGCAGCCGGTGGTGCTGCACCAGGGAGAGTCGCGCCTGCGCAGCAGCGAACTGCCGCTAACAGGGGGCCAGGTGCTGCGCGCCGGCGCCGCTTCGTTCACCGTACGCGAGGCCGACGACGGCCGCGTCACGCTGGATGACGGCGCCCACCGCTGGACCTACGACGGCGCCGCCGTCCTGCGTGACGGGCAGATGCAGGACGCCTGTCCCGACACGCCGCTGTCCGCGCGCCTGGTCGCCGGCTGGAACCGCTGGGCGCCGCACGCATCGACCCTGGCCCGCCCGCTGGTCATCGGCGGCCACCTGATGTGCGGCAACCGCATCGCCGCCGCCGCGATCGAACCGGGCCAGGCCGCCCTGCTGCGCCTGAATGACGGCCGCATCGCGCTGTCGGCGCGCGCGGCCCAGCCGGTGCTGGTCGGCGCGGATGGCGTGTGGCAGGATGCGGCGCGGCGCGACTTGCCGCTGCATGGCGCCGACGGCTTTGCGCTGGGCCGCACCGCCTTCGCCATCGAGACCTCTAGCGACACGCTGCGCCTGCAGCCATCCGGCCAGGTGGCGCTGTCGCCGGCGCCGGACGCCAACGCGCCGGCCGCGCTACAGCGAACCTGGCGCAAGCGCGCCATGTGGACGCTGCCAGCGCCCACGCCGCTGGCCTGGGGCGCGGCGCTGGCCGTGCTACTGCTCGGCGGCCTGCCGGCGCTGGCGCTGATCCGCCGCGCCGGACGTGGTTCCGAGCGTGCAGCGGCGCGCGCCGACCTGGCGCGCGTGGCCGCCGCCGCCCACCTGGCTGCCGCCGCGATGCTGATCCTGGTGACGCAACGCAGCAGTGGCGCGCCCGGCGTCGGCATTTCGCTGCTGCTGGCCTGGGGTGCGCTCTGGCTGGCCCTTTGCTGGCCGCGCCGTGCGTCGCTGCTGCCGCTGGCCGCCGTGCTGCTGCTCGGCGCCGGCCTGCTGGTACAGCTCGAGATGGGCCTGGGTGCATCGGACAGCGGCTGGCTGCGCCACTTCCAGAACAGCGCCGCCCTGCTGGCGCTGGCCTTGCCCGGCGCGCTGTTGCTGCTGGCCGGGGTGGCGCGCGGCGCCGTCTCGCGTCCCGTCACCGAACGGGTATTGCTGGTGCTGGCCGCGATCGCCCTGTGCGGCCTGCTGCTGCAGGTGTGCTTCGGCGGTGAGACCGGCGTGTTCGACATCCAGCCCTTCGAATTCGCCAAGTTCGCGCTGGCCGCATTGAGCGCCCATTGCCTGGCGCTGGCCGCCGGTGGCGCCGCCCACGAGCGACGCGACTGGCGTTTCTGGCTGCGCATGGCTGCACCGGTGCTGCTGTTCTTGTTCCTGCTGGCCGCCGCGCTGGTACGGGTCGACGATTATTCGCCGCTGGTGCTGCTGCTGGTGTGGAGCGGCGCGATGCTGCTGGCCTGGTGCGCCACCGGCGGACGGCGCGCGGCGCTGCTCTCGCTGGCCTGCGCCGTGTGCCTGCTGGTGGCCGGCGGCGCCGTGATCCGCAGCGGCGGCGAGGTGCTCGGCAGCCTGGGCTTCTATCCCGAGCGCTTCCAGGTGTGGAGCGACCCCACCGTGCATCCGCACACCGGCCAGCAGATGCTGCTCAGTGCGCGTGCTGTCAGCCAGGGCGGCTGGCTGGGCGCCGACGGCCTGCTCGGCGTGGCGGCACTCGGGGGCGCCGCCGGCGAAGCGCTGGCGATCCCCGCGATCCAGGACGATTTCGCGCCCTCGTTCCTGCTGCACCGCCATGGCTTGATCGGAGGGCTGGCCTTCTGGACGCTGCAGGCGCTGTTCCTGATCGCGCTGCTGCGCGTGGCCAGCGCAAGCTGGCGTCAGGCGGCGGGCGTGAGCGACTTCCGGCGCGCCTGGCTGGGCCGCTTCCAGTGCTTCGTGCTGGCCGGTGGCGCGGCGTTCGTGGCCGGCCACCTGCTGCTGTCCTGGGGCACCAATCTGGCCATGTTCCCGATCATGGGCCAGCCGATGAGTTTCCTGTCGTCGGGCGGCTCGCACCTGGTGTTTTTCATCTGCCCCCTGCTAGCGTTCGGCATGGCGAGCGCCCAAACCCACGAGGAGAATCCATCATGCCGGTCTATGTCCAACACGAAGTCCTAGGCAAGGTCCAGGACGTGTTCAATGCCGACGCGCTGTGGCAGGCGCCCGGCCTGTCGCTGTTCGCGCGCCGCCCGCTGCTGCGCGATCTGCTGGAACGCTCGCCACGCGAACAGCGCGGGCGCGCCGCCACCCGCTGCTTCTCGCACGTGACATTGACCTTGCCGCAGGACGAACTGGACGACGACCGCCACCTGACCCGCGGCGCGCGCGTGCGCGACCTGGCGCAGTCGCTGGCGGCGCTGCACCAGAAGGATTTCGGCGACCTGCTGGGCGGCGACGAAGTGCGCTACCACGTGCTGGGCAGCGACGACATGGAGCCGGGCGAAGTCAAGGTCAAGTTCGGCCACGCCGTGTATCTGCCGGCGTCGGGCGAACAGGTGCAGTACACCGTGACCGCCTCGCGCGACAGCGCGATCTGGCAGCCGGTGTGCGCGATCTATCCCAACCAGCGCCTGACCCTGGTCGGCCTGGACGCCTTCAGCGCCACCTTCGCCGTGCCCGGCTGGCCGTTCGGTCCCGAAGGTGGCCTGCTCCTGGTGAACGACGGCCCGGACGCGCCGCTCGAACTGCAGGTGCGCCCGAAGGACAGTTTCGAATGCCGGCTCGATGCCGCCAACGGTTACTACGTCTTGCGCGGCAAGGGCGCCAGCGCCCAGCGCCTGCTGCTGAGAATCGAGCGCACTGGCGCCGTGCGCGCACCCGCCGCTGTCGTGTCCAACCCTGCGTCCAGCCCCGCATCCAGCCCCGCATCCAGCCGCAGCGCCCCGCCGCAGCGCAGTCCCGCCGTGTGGAAGGCGCGCACGGTGACGCCGCCGACGCCCGACCTGACCGCCATGCCGCTGGCCATGCAGCAAGCGCCCGCCACTCCGGCGCCGGCCGCCATCGCCGAAGACGCCACCTACGCCCCAATCGCGCGCCACCGCATCACGCTTGCCGCGCTGGCCCTGCCGCGCCTGTCGCGCTACCGCGATACCGGCGCCCAGGCACTGGAGATCGGCCTCGACGCGCGCCTGCAGCCGAATGCGCCCGGCAAGGACAACGTGATCCGCTTCGCCGTCGACGAGGCCGACGAACTGCACGCGATCACGCCGGCCGGCCGCCAGCGCATCGCGGCGCCGTCGCAGTTCGCGCCGACCGAGAACGCCAGCATCCGCCTGCTGGCCGCGCCCAGCCAGCTGGCCGAGCGCTACAGCGCTTTACTGGTGCTGCCGGAAGGACCGTCCGAAGCGGCGCTGGCCGGCACGCACCTGGTGTTCGGGCGCGGCATGCCGGCCCTGCAGGCGCTGCGCGTGCTCGACACCCCGGAATACCTGCGCCAGGGCGACGGCAGCGCCGCCGCCAGCGCCGACCGCCTCGGCCTGTCGCGCAATGCCTTCGGCTGGGAAGCATCGAGCGACGGCCTGCGCGTGACGCGCCAGTCGCCGACCCAGGCGCTGTACCACCTCGACGAGCACCTGGCGCCGGTGGCGCAGATCGAGCACGCCGGCGACGACGCGCCCTACCTGATCCCGCCGGGCCACCATTTGGTGGCGGGCCACTACGTGCTGCGCTTCGACGCCTGAGGACCGCATGCCGTCCCTTCTTCACGTCGCGGCCTTCGGCGCCGGTCTGCTGCTGACGCTGTGCGTCTGCGCCCGGCTGACGCCGCGCGCCTGGTGGCGCCGGCCGAATGCGCGCGCCGCCGGGCTGCTGGCCGGCGGCACGCTGGCCGTCGGTGCGGCGCTGCTGGCGCTGTTCGGGCCACCGCAGGCCGAGACCATGGCATCGGATGAACTCGTGATTGCGCCGTCGGATGCGCCGGTCGCCGGCGCGCGCTACCGCGTCCACGACGCCCTCAACCTGCGCGCCGCCGGCGGCGTCGGCGCCGAACGCCTGCTGGTGGTGCCGGCCGGCAGCAGCCTCACCGCGACCGGGCGCCGCGACGGCGACTGGTGGCAGGTGCGCGGGACCGTGAATGGCGCAACCGTCGAAGGCTGGGCCAGCAGCCTGTGGCTGCGGCGTGCCGATGAAGGTTAGGCGCGCGCTTCAGGCCACGAATCGCACCACGCCGCCATCGACGCGCAAGGCCGCGCCGGTGGTGCCGGATGCCTGTTCCGAACAGGCGTAGACGATCAGGTTCGCCACCTCGTCGGTTGACGTCAAGCGCTGGAGCAGCGACGTCGGACGCAGCGTTTGAAGAAATCGCTGCTCGGCTTCTTCGAGCGTGATGCCATCCGCTGCGGCCTGCTTCGCCATCAGATCGCCCAGGATTGCCGACCGGGTCGGCCCGGGCAGGACGGCGGTGACCGTCACGCCGCTGCCCGCGACGGCTTCGGCCAGGCCGCGCGACACCGCCAGTTGCGCGTCTTGGTCATGCCGTAGTCGAGCATCTCTTTCGGAATGTTCACCGCCGACTCGCTGCTGACGAACACCACCCTGCCCCAGCCGCGGTCGACCATGCGCGGCAGGTAATGGCGCGTCAGGCGCACGCCGCTCATGACGTTCAGCTGGAACAGGTTGAGCCAGTCGGCGTCAGGGATGTCGGCGATGTCGCCGATGCCCTGGTAATCCCGGAGATACGCCATGCCGACGTTGTTGACCAGGATATCGGCATCCGGCGCCAGCGCGATCAGCATGGCCGCGCCTTCCGGCGTTGACAGGTCGGCCGCCACCCCGCTGATGTCGGCGTCGGGAAACGCCTGCCGCATCTGCCGCACCGCCGACCGGCTGGCTATAAGATTGATGCGAATACCGAATAGTTCACAAGCCCAGCAAGGACCGGATTGATTTCAGCGCACTGCCGCCGTATGCTTGCGCGTCCCCCATTTATGCCTGCAGCGAATAGTTATGGACCTGATCAGCACCATGCGCGCGTTCGTGCGCGTCCACGAGACGCGCTCGTTCAGCGCCGCCGCCAAAGACCTGAACCTGAGCCAGCCTTCGGTCTCGAAAGCCGTGGCGCAGCTCGAGCAGGAGCTGGGCGTGCAGCTGTTGCTGCGCTCGACCCGTGGCCTGAGTCCGACCGACGCCGGCCAGACCTTCTACCGGCACGCGCTGCGCACGCTGGACGAAGCCGACCTGGCCATGCAATCGGTGAGCGGCGCGAATGCGCCCCTGAGCGGCACGCTGCGCGTGAGCGGCACCATCACCTTCATGCGCCAGCACATCATCCCCAGGCTGGCGCCGTTCATGGCCCAGCATCCGCGCCTGTGCATCGACTTTCTGCTCGACGACGGCAACATCGGCCTGGTGGAAGAAGGCGCGGAAGTCGCCCTGCGCATGGGCAAGCTGGCCAGCTCCAGCCTGACCGCGCGCAAGATCGGCCAGTGCCGCCGCATCGTGGTCGCCGCCCCGGCCTATCTGGAGCAGCACGGCACGCCCGCCGCGCCGGGCGAACTTGCCCATCACGCCGCCATCGTCCTGTCGCGTGGCGAGGGTGGCGAGCAGATCACCTTCAGCAAAGACGGCGACGCGGCCGAGGTCACGCTGCAACCCAGGCTGCGCATCAGCGCCCTGGAGGGACTGCGCAGCGCGGTACTTGCCGGCCTTGGCGTGGCGGTCGCCAGCGAATGGATTTTTGACGCCGAACTGGCGCGCGGCCAGGTGCTCGAAGTGCTGGCCGACTGGCGCATGCCGCCGCTCGACCTGTGGGTGGTGCTGCCGGGCGGCGCGCGCCAGGCCAGCCCGCAGGCACGCGCCTTCATCGCATTCATCGAGGAGCAACTGGCCGGCACCAGGTACGGCGTGCGCTGAAGCGCCGTTCAGCGCACGCTGCGCTCAGCCGGCGATCAGCGCGGGCGGCGTGACGGGCCGTGGCAGCGCCATCCCCTGCTCATGCAGATAAATGGCCAGGTCGAGCGAATTGTCGGCCACGTCGAAGTGAGTGACCAGGCCATCCTTCAGGCGCAGCATCAGGGTCTCGACCGAAGTGCCGCCGGCGCCCGTCGGCGCGATGCCGAAGAACGGCGCGCCATCGTGCTTCCAGTGCATGTTGATGGTCAACAGCGCGCGCTCGCCGGCGACGTAATGGTCGATCAGGTCGACCCGCGGCCGGAACGACGCGATGAATGCGCCGACCCACGCCTTGAGCGCGTCGATCCCGACCACGTCGCGTCCGGCCGGACTGTTGATCACGACGTCAGGGTGGAAGATCGCATCCCAGCCTTCCAGCCGGGCGTGCGCAAAACCTTCGTAGATGGCCAGCGTGACGCTGGTGTCGGAAGTGGACATGCGAGTGCTCCTCGTTTGTGTGATCAGAAGGTGAGGCCGATCGAATCGGCGAACGCGTCCATCCGCCGGTCCAGGTCACGCTTGCTGTTGGCCCATTCGGGCACCGTCTCCAGCAAGCGCTGCTGCCAGGCCCACAGGTGCGGGAATTCGTCGAACGGCGCCTTGGTGCGCGCCACCTGGGAGAACGGCGCGGCGATGTCGATGTCGGCCAGCGTCAGCGCATCGCCGACGATGAACCGGCGCCCTGCCAGGTGAGCGTCGAGGGCTGCTGCTGCGGCGCGCATGTTCTTGAGCAGCAGCACGACGATCGCCGGGTCTTCGGCCTGCCCCATCGCGCGCCCGGCCACGCGCTCGTTGAACAGCAGCGTCGCGAACACGCGCCACTGCTCGCCCGACCAGAACATCCACTGCAGGACTTCATAGCGTTCGCGTGCGCTTCTGCCGACCAGCGGCGAGTTGGCGCGCTCGGCCAGGTAGAGATTGATGGCCGAGGCTTCCCAGATGATGGTGTCGCCATCCTGCAGGACCGGCGTCAGCCCGTGCGGATTGAGCTTCAGGAAGCCCGGCGTGTGGCTTTCGCCCTTGAACAGGTCGACGTCGATGCGTTCGAATTCGACGCCCATGAGGTTGGCGGCAGTGGCGACGCGACGGTAACTGCCCGAGCCCAGGTCGCCGTAGATGTTGATGGTCATGGTGTGTGTCAGTGGATGATGTTGAAGCGTTGAGAGGATCGTCGGACCCGCGCCGCGCCGTCGCTTTGCAGGACGACGCACACTGCAAGCCCGCAGTACGGACGATATGCGGCCGCCCGCCGCAGCAGAAGACCCCTGCAGGGCATGACACTTATTCGGACCGGGAATGGAGAGGTGCTAGGCGGTGTCGTCGATCGCCAGCCGCATCGGATTGAAGTACAGGCCCTTGGCGCATTGGGTGGGCCCGACGCGCACGAAGCCGAACGACTCGTACACCTCTACTGCGTAGTTCGATGCATTGACGGTGAAGACGCCATCGCCGCCACGCGCGATCGCATCGGCACGCGCCACTTCCCACAACCGGCGGGCGATGCCGCGCCGATGATAGTCGCGCGCCACGAACAGGTGGAACAGGTGGCTGTTGTCGCGCACCGCGACGAAGCCGGCCAGCGCGCCGTCGACCAGCGCCACGTGATAGGCGTGGCCGCGCGCGACGAATTCACGGATGCCCAGCTCGTCGTTCTCGGCCAGGAAGGTAGCGGCGCCTTCGGGCGTGGATTCGTGCACGATGTATTCCCGCGCCAGTATCCGCAGCAAAGCGGCCACGGCCGGAATGTCGGCATTCACCAGCGGTCGGATATCCATGGCGCGTATTGACGTAGATCTAACGGGGTGTAAACATACCACAGCGTTTAATTCCCGCAAGGCAATTTCCTTGACCTGAAGGAGGACGCCGTCCTACCATGGTCCGACCATGCCCAAACCCAGCTTCTTCGCGTTCTCGACCAGCGCCGCCGCCCCGGCCGGCGCAACGTCTGCGCGCCGCGAGATCCCGCTGACCCAGCCGCTGCGCCACGCGCGCTACCGCCGTATCTGGCTGGCCAACCTGGTGTCGAACCTGGGCACCTGGACCCAGACCTTCGCCGCCGCCTGGCTGGTGGCGTCCTTGTCCAACTCGGCCTCGATCACCTCGCTGGTCCAGACCGCGACCTACGTGCCGGTGTTCCTGTTCGCCCTGCTCGCCGGCGTGCTGGCCGACGCCGTGCACCGGCCCAAGTTCCTGTTCTTCTGCAACCTGTTCAACGCCGTGTGCGCCGCCACCATGGCGCTGCTGGTGTGGAGCGGCAAGGTGGCCAGCGGTCCGGTGCTGGCAATCACCTTTTGCCTGGGGGTCGGCACCGCCTTCATCTGGCCGGCGTGGCAGGCGGCCATGTCCGGCCTGGTCGAACCGGACGAAGTCGAGGCGGCGGCCACCCTCAACAACCTGTCGTTCAACCTGTCCGCCATCCTCGGCCCGGCATTGGGCGGCCTGCTGTTCGGCTGGATCGGGCCGGGCGCGCTGTTCCTGGCCAATGCGCTGTCGTTCGCCGGCCTGCTGCTGGTGTACTGGCGCTGGTGGCAGGAAGGCGCGCCGCAGCCGGTGGCGCGCGCCGCGTTCGGCGAGCGCTTCCGCCTGGGCGTGAACAGCGCGCTCGGCTGCCCGCGCTACCGGCGCATCCTGCGCAACGTGTGCTCGGTGTTCTTCGCCACCATCGCGTTTGCCAGCCTGCTGCCGGTGTTCGTGCGCGACGTGCTGCACATGCGCGCCGGCGTCTACGGCACCCTGATGGGCTGCCTGGGCGGCGGCGCCGTGATCGCCGCCTTCTTCCTGCCGCAGGTGCGGGCGCGGGTCGACAAGACCGGCGTGCTGGCCGGCGCGCTGCTGGTCTACGGCGCCATGCTGATGCTGATGCCCTTGACGCGCTCGCTGGCATTGCTGATGCCGCTGATCGTGTGCGGCGGCATGGCGTGGTCGGCCACGGTATCGACGCTCAACGCCGCGGCCCAGCTGTCGTTTCCGGCCGAGGTCCGGGCGCGCACCCTGTCGATCTACCTGTTCGTGATGTCGGGCGGCTACGTGGCCGGCAGCGTGTTCTGGGGCCACGTCGCCGACGCCTGGGGCGTGCAGGCGGCCTTTGCGGCGGCCGGTGCCTGCGTGATGCTCAACGCGCTGGTGCTGCTCGGCGGCGGGCGCAGGCATCCGATCTAGCCGGCGCGCCGGGACGTTCGGTGTACAGTAGCGCCAACGCCAACACCTTGCCGACAATGTCCCGCACGCTTACCGATTTCAGTTTTTCCCCGTACTTCGACGTCGCCGTCGCCAGCCGCATCGGCGTCGACGCGCCCGGCGTCGCCACCCGCGCCGAGAACCAGGACAATTTCGTCGTCATCGACTTCGACGGCCAGGCCTGCCTGCTGCGCGACCAGGCGCCGCAACACGTGACGTTGCCGCACTGGCCAAGCGGCCACGGCCGGCTGGCGGTGCTGGACGGCATGGGCGGCCACGGCCACGGACGCGAAGCGGCCGAGGCGGTGGCGGCGGCGCTGCTCACGATGCCGCCGTGCGACTCGCTCGACGAATTAGGCACCCGGCTCGACGCCATCCACGCCGATCTGCAGGCGTGCTTCGCGCCGGACGCATCCGGCATGGCGCGTCCCGGCACCACCCTGACCCTGCTCGAACTGCGCCCGCACGGCGCGCCGCTGCTGTACCACGTGGGCGACTCGCGCCTGTACCGGTTGACGCACGAACGCGCCACGCCGCTCACCGTGGATCACGTGCCGGCCACCGTCGCCGCCCTGGCCGGACGGCTGGACGAGGTCGGTTGGCGCGCCCAGGTCTACGGACGCCATGCGCCGCAGATCGCCCAGGCCTTCATTCTCGGGAATGCCTTCGCCGATCCGGCGCGGCTGTCCGATCCGCTGTTCGCGCTCACGCCAGCGAATCTGCCGTCCTGGCTGGCCCAGCTGCCAGACCGGCGTTTGCTGCCGGTGGAGGCCGGCAACGCCTATCTGCTGGCCACCGACGGTTTCTGGTCCTGCTCCGAACCGGAGCAGGTGCTGGCGCGCTGGCCGGCGCTGCTGCACGACGATCCCGACGCGGCCGCGCTGGTCGAGCGCCTGTTCGCACTGCTGGACGCCGATCCGCCACGCGCTCTGCAGCCGGACAACCTGACTGCGCTGGTGCTGCGGCCGCTGCCGCGTCACGCCGACGAAACCGCATTACCACTGGATGCCGAGCCGTGATGCATTAAATAATGCATTTCGGAAAAATAATGTTGTTAATCAACGAAGTCGGTGCGCCGCCGATGGGCAAAACAGGCTAAGCTTCTGCTGTCGCCTCATTCCTTCCTTATTTGTCACCTTGACATGAACCGCTGCCGCAATCCCGAGCATCCGCACTGCACCGTCTGGGTCATGCCCGGCGACGCCGTGTGCGAGCACGGCCATGCACAACCGGACGCAGCGGTGTCGGGAGAGATCGCACTGGCCGCGCCCAGCGCCCCGCTGCCGACCAGCTACGAGGCGGTCAAGGCGGTGCGCGCCCGGCGCGACACGGTGATCGGCCCGATGGCGGCCACCGTGCAACCGGGCCTGCAGCGCCCGCAACTGCACATCAGCGGCTTCGACCCGCGCGCCGCCGGCGGACGCCAGGCGATCCGGCTCGAACTGCGCGGCATGCCGATGGATTGCGCGTCCGAAGTGCGGATGCTGGTGCGCTCTTCGCTCAAGCTCAGCGGCGGCGCCAGCTACGTGTTCCAGCGCACCACCCGCGGCGAATGGCGTCCGCTGTTCCTCGAATTTTCCTCGCGCGGCGTCGAGCACGGCCAGCACCGCATCGAGATCGAGCTGCACAGCCGTCACCCGGCCGCCGGCAGCAATGCCCGCACCTGGATCTGCTCGCCGGTGATCCTGGTGCCGCGCCACGATGCCGGCCTGGCCGAGATTCACCAGACCTTCCTCGCCACCCACAAGAACGTGCGCGTGACGGCCGACGACGCCGGCATCGCGCGCGTGCACGCGCCGGGCGGCGGCCGGATCGACATCGACGTCAGCGCGCGCAATGGGTCGATCGCCCACCTCAACCTGGACAATGGCGTCGGCGGCAACGGCAAGATCGACCTCGGCATGTCGACCATCGCCTGGGACGAAGACCTGATCGAGATCGACCTGCCGCACGCGGCGGGCGAGCATCCATGCCCTGCCAGCAGCGCCTGCCTGGTGCACGCCGAAGCCGATTCCGCCACCCAGCGCCACGTGCGCCTGTTCGCGCTCGACGAATGCGTGCTGGGCCGCTTCGAGGCGATCGAGCCGGAAGCCGACCTGCTGCTGGCCCACCATGGCCAAGCCGGCGAAGAGCGCGGCGGCCTGACGCGCCGCCTGTCGGGACGGCACGCCCTGATCCGCCGTGGCCGCGCCGGTTTCGAGATCGAAGACGTGTCGCGCTACGGCCTGCTGCTCGACGGCGTGTGGCCGGGCAAGCATTTGCCGGTGCCGCTGCGCAGCGGCATGCGCATCGAGTTCACGGCCAGCATCAAGGGCATCGTCACGCTCGAAGTCACCGCCGTGCTGCCGCACGCGGTGGTGCTGCACCGGCTCGATGCCGGCGCGCGCGCCGAATGCTTTTATCTGATGGCGCCGGACTGCGCGCCGAACGCGCGCGACGTGGCGCGCGCGCACGTGCTGCCGCGCGCGGCATCGCTGCCGGTGCTGTTCCATCGCGACGGCGGCTTCTGGCAACTCGACCGTTCCAGCGGCCAGGAACAGGCGCTGACGCCGACCACCGGACTGGCGCTGTCGGCGTTCGGCGCCGCTGCGCGCTTCACGCCGGACGCCTATCCGGAAACGCGCGTCAGCCGCCGCCCGGGAGAGCGCCGCGCCCATCTGCCGGCGGCCTTGCTCGACGCCTGACCTGCACCTGGCTGACCTACGGCCGCAAGACCAGGAAGACCAGCGAAGTGCCGATCAACAGCGCCGCTTGCAGGGCGAACACGATCACCGGCGCCCGCAGGTGTTCTGGGATTTTCATGGCGACTCCTCTCACCAGACATGCATGGATACCGCCCGCGCCCGTGCAGACGAGCAGCCGTGCGGTAAATACAGCATACGCCGGTCGCCACGACGCGTGCGCCCTTTAGCCGCGCGGAAAATCGAGCCGCAGTGTGCTGCCGGATGCCGGCGTTTGCGCTCTCAGCCGAGCTCGCGCGCCACGCGGAAACCGACGATATCGTTCGACAGCACCGCCGAAAAACCGTTGCGCAGCGCCGAGCGCAGGTAGCGCGGGTTGTACAGCCACGAGCCGCCGCGCAGGATGCGGCGCGCGTTGTCGCCACCTTCTTCCCAGGCGCTGCCGTCGAGCGGCGCGCCGTCGTAATTGTCGTGCACCACGTCCTGCACCCACTCCCACACGTTGCCGTGCATGTCGTGCAGACCCCAGGCGTTCGGCGCGAAGCTGCCGGCCGGGGTGGTGCCGCGCCGGAATTCGCCGCGCGGGCCGCCGTTATAGGTGAAGGTGCCGTCGAAGTTGGCTTGCGTGGTGCTGATGGTGTCGCCAACGTTGAAGGTGGTCCGGGTGCCGGCGCGGCAGGCGTATTCCCATTCGGCTTCGCTCGGCAGGCGGTAGCGCTTGCCGGTGACTTCGCTCAGCCAGGCCACGTATTTCTGGGCGTCGAACCAGGTCACGCCCACCACCGGATGCTCGTCGCTTTGCGGGAAGCCGGGCGCGGCCCAGTCGACCTCGCCCTGCGGCTGCCAGCCGGTGGCCAGCACGAACGTGCGCCATTCGCCGACCGTGACCGGATAGCGGCCCAGCGCGAACGGACGCTCGATGCCGACCCAGTGCTGCGGCGTCTCGCGCGCCAGCCAGTTCTTCTGGGCGCCGGCCGCCATCGCGATGCGGCGTTCCTGGTCGGGTGAACCCATCTGGAAGCGGCCGGCCGGGATCGGTGCCATCACCGGGCCGCTGCCGCTACCGTCGAGGAAGGGGTCGCGCAGCAGGCTGCCGATCGGTACCGGCAGCGGGGCCGGGTCGGGCGCCGGCGCTTCCGGAGGCGTCTCGAACGGGGTTTCCGGCTGCGCGGCTTGCGGCGCGCTCGACTGGGCGACGCGCGCCGCCTCTTCTTCGCGTGCGCGCTTCTGCTGCGCCAGGTAAGCGGCGGCGGCCCTGGCTTGCGCCGCCTTGCGCTCGGCGTCTTCCTTGGCCGCGCGCACCTTGGCTACTTCTTCATCGCGTTTGGCCAGCAGCTGCTGGCGCAGCGCCTCCTTGCGCAGCTGGCGCGCTTCCTCGGCCGCCGCGCGTTCGCGCCGCTGTTGTTCGCGCAGCTGCACGCGGCGCTGCTCGTCCAGGCGCGCCTGCACCACGGCCGCCGCCTCGGCTTCGCGCTGGCGCTTAGCGGCCAGCTCGCGCTCGATGCGCTGCTGCTCGGCGCGCTGCGCCGCTTCCTGCGCAGCCACGACTTCCGGCGCCGGACCGGCGGCGGCGCGGATCGCGTCCAGCAAGGCGTGCACGGTTGGCGGACGCTGTCGGGGGTCGGACGCGAAACCGGCGCGCAGCACTTCCCACTGGCGCGCGCCGAGCGTTTCCGGCACCTGGCCGCCGGCGGCGCCGGGCAGCACGCCGGTGAGCAGCTGGTGGATCATCACCGACACCGCATACACGTCGAGGCGCGGTTCCGGCACGTTGCCATCCTGGCTCGCTTCCGGCGCGCGGTAGCCGGCGGTGCCCGACGTCGCCGGCGCTTCCAGCGCGGCCGCGTGATTGCCGTTGCCGCCGGCGCGCGCGCGCGCCGCGATGCCGAAGTCGAGCAGCTTGACCTCGCCCTTCTTCGTCACGAACACGTTGCCCGGCTTGATGTCGCGGTGGACCAGGCGGTGCCGCTCCCACGCATAGTCGAGCGCTTCGGCCACCGGGTCGAGCAGCGCCAGCACGCGGTCGAGCGGGAGCCGTTTCTCGCGCTCGAGCACCGCGTCCATATCTTCGCCCTCGAGGTACTCCATGATCAGGAAAAAGCTGGCGGTGGCCGGGTCCTGCGCCCATTCGTAGACGCGCACGATGTGCTCGTGCGCCAGACGGCGCGCGCGCGTGGCTTCCTGGATCAAGAGCTTGGCGTGGCTGGCCGCCTGGGTCAGCTGCGGCGGCAGGATCTTCAGCGCGACCTGGGCGCTGTGGCCCAGTTCCGCATGGGTGGCCAGATCCGTTGCCTGCCACACCTGGCCCATGCCGCCGTGCGCGATCAGGCGCTCGAGCCGGTAGCGGCGGTTTTGCGGACCGACTTCCTGGCCCGCGATCAGGCCGATCTCGGTGCCGGCGCGGACGTAGGGCGCTGCTTCGTCCTCACCGGTGTCGGTGGCCGGGCGCGGCTGGCCCGGTGCGTAGACGGCATCGAGGATCGCGTTCTTGCGCAGGTCGAATTCCTGACGGCTCAGCAGCCCGTCTTCGTGCAGCGCGCGCAGTTCGCGGATCTTGTCGATGGCAGTCTGCATTGATCGATCAACGGTGCAGCGGCGAGCCGCACGCGGCGCAGAAGCGGTCTTCAAGCGCGGCCGGGTGGCCGTGAACGCACTGGCGTACCACACCGGCAACCGCATTCGCCTGCGACACCAGCGCCGCCTTGTTCACGTCGTTCTGGCGCTCCAGCAGCTCGATCTGGTGGCGGCGGTCCTTGTCGACTTCCTGCTCGCGGCGCGCCTGTTCCTCGCGCACCAGCTGCGCCGCCTCGCTCGCGGTCAGCTTGCCGGCGCCAACCACGCCAGCGAGCGATGCCAGCTGCCCCGCGTCCATGGTCGCATGCACGCGCGTCTTCATGAAGTCGGCCAGGATCGCGGCATTGCCTTCGCCGGCGATCGCCAGCTTGGCGGTGTCGTCGAGCATGCCCATCATCTCGGCGCGCTGAAGTTCGTGCGCGCGTTCGGCCGCCAGCGGCACCTGCGCCACTTCCTGCATGCGGCGGCCATGGTCGGCGTCGAGTTCGATGGTGCGTTGCAGCTTGTCGTGCTGGGCCTGGGCGTCGCGCGCTCCGGCTGCGCGCTGCAGGTCGCCGATGCGCTGGCGCGCCTGCTCGTCTTCCCATTCCTGCCAGCGCTCGGCCTCGCGCCGGTGCGCTTCATTCGCCGCTTCCAGCGCCTGGCGCTGCGCCACGTGTTCCAGTTCGCCGATCTCGCGCAGACGGCGCGCGCCGTCCTGCTCGCCCTGGCGCAGGCGCTGCAGCTCGTCGCGCTGGCGCGCCGCGTCTTCGATCTGGCTGGCCGCTTCGATCTTGTGGCGGATCTGCTGCTGCAGCAGCTGCTGCGAGAAGCGCTGCTGCGCCAGTTGCCTGCCTTGCGTGGCTTCCTGCTGCGCCGCGGCCAGTTCGGCGCGCATGCGCAGCTGGGCCAGCGCGCGCAGGTGGCGCCATTCGAGCGCTTCGTCGGCGCGCCCGGCGTTCTTCCTGGCCAGGTCGTGTTCGAGTTCGGCCAGCACCTCGGCCGCGCCGGCGTCGAGCGCCTGCTTGCGCGACTGCGCTTCGACGATGCGGCCATACAGTTCGATCTGGCGCGCACGCACGCCGTGGGCACGGTCGGCGCCCTGCAACGACAGTTCGGCGCGCGCGATCGCGTCGTCCTGCTTCAGTTCGGCGCGGCGGTAGCGCAGGCGCGCTTCTTCTTCGCTGCGCTTGATGCGCTGCCACTCTTCGGCGCTGTACAACTCGTCCAGATGGCGCGCATGCGCCAGCTGCACGTGCTGTTCGTCGGCGGCCAGCCACAGGCTGCCGACGCGGGCGCGGTTGGCGTCGTATTTGTCGTGGCGTAGTTCGAGCGTATCGACGCCGGTGACGGCCAGGCCGTATTCGGCCAGCAGCTGGCGCAGGCCGCCCTGCAGGCGCTGGTCCATCTGTTCGCGCAGCTCGCGGTTGCCGGCCATCTCGCGGATCGAACGGGCGCCGACGAATTCGGCCACCAGCTGGCGCACCGGATGGTTCAGCAGTTCGCGCAGTTCAAGCACGCTGACGGTGCCGGGGGCGGTCATGAAGTGACGGGCGAATGCGGGCACGTTCTCGATCCGTACTTGCAGCGCAAACCTGACCTTGACTTCGAGGTGCTCGCTGGAGACGACGTCGTCGAATTCGAACGGCACCGGCAGCGCGCCGGTGCGGGTGACCAGGATCTCGGCATGCTGGTCGCGCAGCAGGTGGTTCAGGCGCGTGAAGAAGCCTTCGATCTCGTATTCGCCCTGCGGCACCTCGGTCGCCTTGTCGCCCTGCAGGATGAAGCCGCGCGCCGTGGCCGGCACGCGCAGGGTCTTGACGAACAGACCGGACAATTCGCGCACGCCGAAGAACACGGCCAGTTCGTCGGCCCCTGCCACCCAGCGGTTCTCGACCAGCACCGGTTTGCCGCGCGGCGCGCCCAGGATCATGCCGCAGCCGGCGCAGTAGCTGGCTTGCGCATCATTCCTGCGCTCGCAGCGCGGGCAGCTGGCGCCTTTGACTCCGAACATCTGCAACATATCCGACTCCGTTTACGTGTACGTCGTTCCAACAAGCCTGGCGTGGAACCCGTGGATTCTAGCAGGGCGATGCCTGACGGCACCCTGCCTGGCCCGCTATCGTGCGCGGGGTCCCTGGCGCTAAATGATGCCGATCCGCTCGACACAGGCCAGGCTGGCGCCGCGCGCGCGCAGCTCGTCGCGCAGGCCCGCAATCAGCCCCGCCTGCAGCCCGGCTTCCCACTCCTTCGGCAGCAGCACCCGGTCGCCCGGCGCCGCTTCGCGCGCGATCAGCGCGCACTTGGCCTGCAGCGCATCGACCGCTTCCACCTTGCCTGCATGCCAGGCGCTGGAGCAGCCGGTCGCGATCACGCGTCCGCGCGCCAGGAATTCGCGGCCGCGCGCGATGCGGTCGGCCATCACCAGCGCGAACTGGTACGAGTCGCCCTGGAAGCGCGGCTCGCCGAAACGCACCGTGGTGCGCCACTGGCCCTGGCCGCGGCCATCGAAGTGACGCGCCGCCTGCAGCACCGCACCGACCTCGGCCCCGCGCACCGGATCCAGGTCGGGCACGGCCGGCACGTCTTCTTCATGTGCGCCAGCCAGCGGCCGCACGCTGACCTCGACCCAGCCCAGGCGGTCCTGCTCACCACCGCTGTGCAGCGGGAACCAGGCGCGCGCGCTCGACACGCCCGCCGCCGGATCGGGCTGGCCGTTCAGCGCGCCCAGGTGCGGCAAGCCGCCAGGCCCGCCGGCCAGGACGCCGGCCGGGACGTTCAACAAAGCACGGCCGTCGATCCGCCCCAGGTGCCAGGCGTCCGACCAGCCGTTGGCGGTCACCGCGCCGCGCGGCGCATACAAGCCGCGCACCATGCGGTCGGCCAGCACGGCCGCCAGCTCCCAGTCGCGCCAGTCGCCCGGCGGCGCGCGGTCCAGTCCCAGCACCACCTGGTCGCGGCTGTCGAAGCGCGCTTCGGTGTGGCGCGCCAGGCGCACCACCTGCTGCATGCGTTCGGCCAGCTGCGGTGCGCCCGGCACGCTGCACTTGACGTCGGCGCGGCCGGCGCGCGGGCGGCGCGTGGCGGTGATGGTCAGCAAACCGCCGTCGAAGGCGACGCTGCGGCAGACGGCTTCCTGCGGCGCGCTCATGCCGGCACCTCCTCACGCTCGTCGAGCGTCACGGAGCGCCGTCCTGCGGTTTCATGTTCCAGGTTGGCGACGATGCGCTCGGCCTCGTCGAACAGCGGCGCCAACGCGATCTCGCCGCCGGTCTTGATGCGCGCCAGCAGCGCCCAGGCTTCGTCCAGTGCGGCGGCGGCGCGGCGGCTGTGGCGCGCGCGGCGCAGCTGCTCTTGTTGCGCGAGCGGTTGGTTCGGCGCGCTCAGTTCCAGCGCCGGCATGGTGCCCACCGCCAGGCTGACCAGGTCCAGGCGGCGCAGCAGCTCCTGCTGCTGGCGGAACTGTTCCTGCCCGGCCGGCAGCGCCGCCAGGCGGATCGCGCACATCAGGCATGGCAGCTCGAGGAACAGGCGGCGCAGCGCGCGCGCGTCCTCGCAGGCCGGAATGAACGCCTCCTGCACGGCTGCCGGCGCCGCGATGTCCGGCCGCGCCACGCGCGCCGCTTGTTGCTGCTCCTGCTGCGCCAGTCGCGTTTCCAGCACCTGCGCGTAGTCGCGCGCCGCGCCCAGGTCGACCGGCACGCAATCGTCGACCATCACGCCGAAGCGGGTGTACATCAGTTGATTGAAGCCGGCGCGAAAGGCGTTCCACTCTTCCAGCGTGGTGCATGGCGGCAGGTCGAGGTTGCCCTGCGCCAGTTCGCGCTGCAACGCCGTTTGCATCGCGGCGCTGAACTGCGCCAGCTCGACGCCGTCGCCGCCCTCGCTGGCCAGGAACAGGTCGAAGCGTTGATGGGTGGCGCGCGGGTCGCTGGCGTCGATCGCGATGCTCACGCGCAGGCCGATCTCGGGCGCGGCCGCGAACGGCGACAGCTCGCAGCTGTACGGTCCCGGATGCACGCACCAGGCGAGCTCTCCCTCGTGCGCCGCGATCCGGCCGCCGGCCGCCAGGCGCCGGCTACGGCCATTGCGGTCCACCAGCACCGCCGCGCAGCCCGGCGGCACGGCGCTGCCGTTTGGCGCCTGCAGGGCAAGCGCCGTCACGCCCAGGCGGGCGGCGTCGAAGTCTGGTTGCCGCGTCGGGCGGTGCAGCGAAAATCGCAGGGAATTTTTAAGCAGCGAACCAAACATCGTTTTCCTTCCCGAAGCGTCACGCGACCGGCGTGACGTCGAAGCGTGCTCCATGCTGCTGAAAATGCGCCGCCGGCGCTGCAGCGAAGGGCCATGGCCCCTCGCATTCGCCGTCGGCATCCAATGTGCCTTGCAATACGGTGGCGCCGGCGCCGTCGCGCACCGCCACGTCCATCCTTGCGGCCAGCACCTGCGCCGCGCCCGCCGCTTGCGGATCGAGCTGCAGGATCACCGCCAGCTTGCCGCCACTGTCGACGACATGCAAGCGCCACATGCCGTCGTCGGTCTGCAGCGGGGCAAAACTGTTGCCGCTGTCGGCCGCGCGCAGCAGTCCGTGGCTGCCGGACCACGCCTGGTTGCCGGTGCGGCGGCGCGCCTCGGCCAGCGTCTTGAAGCGGCGCAGCGTCAGCGGCGACGCCTGCAGCGCCGTGCGCTCGCCGCTCGTCAATGGACGGCTGCCGTCCAGCGCCGCCAGCAGCACGGCGTCGCCCAGCGTCAAGCGGTCGCCCTCGATGCGTCGTCCAAGCAGCATTTTCGCCTGCAGTGCGCGGTCCAGTTGCGTCATGCCCATCGTCGTTCCTCCTCCGTTGCAGCGCCGTTTCTGGGCGCCGCGTTCAAATCCGCGATCGCGGCATCGCGCCGCTTGCGCAGGGTCGGCAGCGATACGCCGTCCAGCAGCGCCAGTTGCGCCATCGTCGGCAGCTCGCCGCCGGCCGGGTCCAGCCATTCGGACGGATAGCTGTCGTCGAATTGACCGAGCAGCTTGAGGTAGACCGCCAGCCGGACCGGCAGCGAATGGCTCGCCATCTGCCGCGCCGCCCAGCTGGCGTGATCTTCAGCCGCTGCTGCTGCAGACAGATAGTCGGGGGGAAGAGAAAGCTGTTGCGCCACCAGGGCCAGGCGCGCGGCGCCGACGTCGTCTGGCGGGGATGGTTCGGACGGAAGTTCAGAATCGGGCGCTGCCAGTTCGTCCTGGCGCGCCTCGAGAATCTGGTCGGGACCGGGCGTTGTGCCCTGTTCCGACTCGTTCAGCACGCGCCAGTAGTCGTTGAGCCAGGCGCCGGCGTCCTCGCGATCCTGCAGCCAGTCGCGGTCACCGTTGGCCGACAGTTGTTCGTATTCGCCGATCTCGCGCAGCATGGCGCCGATCTTGTCGGGATTGTCTTTGAGCGCGGCGAAGCGCTTGGATCTGGTGTGCAGCGGGCCCGGGCCGCCGCCGAAGCGTTCCTGACTTTCGCTCCAGCCCAGGATCCATTCGGGGCGGCAATCGGCGATGCTGCGCAGCTGGCGCGCCTCGATCGGCTGCGCGTTGATCGTGCGGCCCAGGATGGCGCCCACTTGCTCCAGGTGTTCGTGCCAGGCGGCGAACAGGCGCGCCAGCTCGTGGTACGCCGTGTCGAGCATGCGGTAGGCGTACATCCGGTTCGGGCTGCACGGGCGGCCGCAGGCGGCCTGGTAGTTGTCGCTGTCGACCTTGTCGCGCAGGACGGCGTACAGGTCGTTGAATTTCTTGCGCAGCTGGGCTTCGCCGCCGGGACGGGTCCAGAAGGCGCCAGCGCGCGCGTGCTCGGTGGCCACTGCCGCGCACAAGGCCGACCAGTCGGCGGGCCGGGCCTGGAGTTCGAAGACCAGGGTCAGGGCCAGTTCGGCCACCGTGTCGCCGTAGCTGTTGCCGGCTTGCGCCGAGCGGGCGCCGGCCGTGTGCAGCAGCGGCGCCACCGTCTCGACGTAGGCGTCCAGGGAAGCATCGGCATCGGCGTCCAGCAGCATCGCCGGATCGAGACGGCCGAACGCCTGCAGGGAGCATTGCCCCAGCAGCTTGCGGACCTGCTCCCAACCGTGTTCCTGGTACCGGGTTCCCGGCAAACGCATACCTTCCTCGCCCTCGATTCAGTCCGCATTCCATTTTTGTGGCGGATTGAAACAGATGATGCCATACAAACACGGTCTTGAGGCGCGCTGGAGAGTCCTATTTGCCCGTCAGTTCCTGCGATGGCGCCGCCATCCCGCGCAGCACGGCGGCCATTACCGGCGCCGCATGGCCGCCGCCGGTCGCCGCGGAATGGCTGACGAACGAGGCAAACGCCAGGCGCCGGGTCTGGCCCGGCAGGCTGCCCGGCTCCAGCCAGCCCATGAACCACACCGTGGCCAGGCCGTCGGCGCCGACCGGCGCGGTGCCGGTCTTGCCATACAGGCCGGGACGCAGGCCGTTGAACGCCGGGTCGCGGAAGGCGCCGGCCGCGGTGCCGCCGTCGATCACGCCTTTCAGGCCGGCGCGGATGCGGTCCAGGCGCACGCCCAGCGCTTCGCCGCGCTGCGGCTTGGACGCCTTCCCGTCGAGCGACAGCAGCAGGCGCGGCGTCACCGTGCGGCCTTCGCCGACCGCCGCCGCCACCAGCGCCATCTGCAGCGGCGTGGTCTGCATGCGCAGGCCGATCGCCATCTGGCGCAGTTCGTGGCGGCTGTGTACCGGATCGAGGCTGGAGGCACTGCCTTGCAGCGCATCCCACTGCGACCAGCGGAAGTCCTGCGGCAGCAGGCCGCCGTCCAGGCGCAGCGTCTCGCCAAACCCGAGCCGGCGCGCCATTGCCGCCACCGGACGGGCCGTGTCGAGCGCCCCGCTCTCCAGTTCGCGCGCGCCGGGCATGCCGCCGTCGGGCTGGCCCAGCAGGGTGCGGTCGCTCAGTTCTGCAGTCCATGCGAACCAGGTATTCACGCTGTGCGCCAGCGCCTGCGCCATGCCCAGCCGGCCGTCGGCGGCACGGGCGCCGGTGACCTGGTCGCGGAAGTTGGTGACGTGGGCGCGGCCAGTCTCGAACGGGTAGCTCGACGCGTCGGTACGAAAGCCATAGCCGCCGCCCTGCGCCATGCGGTCGACATTCGCCAGCGGCAGGCCGCCCAGCAGCGCGTCCAGCCGCTTGTCAATGCGCGCGGCCTGTTCCAGACCCAAGGCGCTGATCACCTTGAAGGTCGATCCCGGCGCCCGGTGCGCACCGCCGTCGTGCTGGAAGGCGGCGATGCGCAGCAGGCTGCGCGCCGGGTCGGCGCGGTCGAAGTCGCGCACCTCGCTCCACTGGGTTGGATCGACCGCGCCTGCAGCGCTGGAAGCCGCCGCCAGAATCTCGCCGCTGCCGGCGTCCAGCAGCACCAGGCCGGCGCGTCGTTCAGATGCCGGAGCCGCGCCGCCATGGCAGGTCTTGCCGTCGAAGCTGCCGCCGCGCAGGCCGATGCAATCGAGCGAGGCCTGGGCGCGCGCCTGCATGCCGAGGTCGAGGCTCAATGTCGCTTCATGTTGGTCGCCACCCAGGCGTGCCAGCATCCCGGCCACGCTGTTGTCCTGTGCGCGGTGCACGCCCAGCAGCGGCGCCAGGCCGGCTTTCGCTGCTTCATTCGAGGGCGCGCCGTCGGCCCACAACGCGTTGCCGCTGCGATCAAGCAGGCGCACCGGCACGGCGGCGGGCCGGCCGCTGCTGCCGGCGGGCAGTGCCTGCCATGCCAGGCGGCCGTCGACCAGGCGCAGGTGGCGGTAGGCGGCGTCGGCATCGCCCGACAATGCGGCCAGATCGAGCGGCTCGACCTGCACCGACATCGAGGTCGCGCCCGGCAGCGGTGTCAGCACCACCCGGCGCACGGCGGCGCCGTCGGGACAGGCGCGCCCGTCACAGGCGCCCTGCACCATGGCGCCGGCGCCCGATGCGCTGCGTACCCGGCCCGCGACCAGCAGCTCGACCGGCCCCTGGCCCGGTGCCACCGGCGCGCTCAGGGTCACCAGACCACCTTCGCGCCCGCCTTCCCAGCCGCCGACCCGGTTCCACGCTTCCCAGCCCTGCGGCAGACTGGCGAACAGGCGCATTGCCGCCAGCGGCAGGCCGCTCTCGCGCGGCGCAGGGGCGCCGGCCACGCTGGCGTGCCAGCCGGCGGCGCTGCCGGGACGCTCGCGCCAGGCCACCAGCCGCCGTTCGCTGTTAAAGATGCGCACCTGTTCGCGCACGAAGGCGCCGTCGGCGCGATGATGCAGGCGTTCCAGCAGGCGGCGGTCGCCCGCGTCCAGATTCACCTGCGACCAGCCGGCCAGCGGCGCGCGCGATTGCGGCGACGCCGCGTGCCAGGCCAGCAGGTCGCGCGGCGCCAGTTCGATCAGGCCATCACGGCCCAGGCGCAGCAGGCCGCGTGCGCGCAGCGCTTCGAACAGGGCCTGGTCTTCCAAGCCGGGGCCAGGGGCCAGCGGCACCTGGTAGCTGCCGGGCGCGAGGCGCAGCGAGACCGGATCGCCCGCTGCCGGGAAGGCCTGCACCAGCGCCGGCGCCGCGGTCAGTGCGTTGTCCGGTTTGCGGTAGTGGGTCAGCACCAGTTCGCCCGCCTGCGGGCAGGCGCTGCTGGCCTGGCGCGCGAAGCGTAGCGCCTGGCCATTCCACACCAGCCAACCGCCGCGGCCGAGCGCCGCTTCGCCCTGGCGCGCGCGGGTCACGCGTCCGCCGGCAGCGTCGCCCGTCCAGCCGGCGGTGCCGGCGCCGGCGTCCCAGTTGAGTTTCAAGCCTTGTCCGGCCGCCGCATTGCCGGTGACCTGCATGCGCGGCATGTCGGAACCGGGCCGCGCCAGCAGCACGGCGCGCGGCGGCGCGTTGCGGGTGCGCGCGATCGCTGCGGCATCCTCGAATGGATAGCCGATGCGCAGTGGCAGCAGCATGGGATGCGCCGGGTCGAGCGTCTGCGTGCACAGGTCGATCCGCATCGCCGGGCTGGCCGTCATGCCGCCGGCCACCACCAGCGCAATGCCGGCTTCCTGGCTCAGCGACACGCCCGCCTCGCGCGGCACCACGAAGTGCAGGCCGGGCGCCAGCGGCTGCAGCGCGCCAAGTGCCGCCGCGCCGGGCACGCCGTCGTCGCCAGAGGGCAGCGCGCGCGCATGCAGCGCCAGCGCCACCGCGCCGCCTGCCGCCAGCAGCAGCGCGCCCCACACCCAGCCGCTGGCAAGCCAGGACAATGCCGGCACACCTGGAACGTGGACGCCGGCGCCGGCCGTGCTGCGGCTGCCCGCGCGCAGGTTGCGCGCGCGCCGCCGCGCCGTCTGGCTGGCGGCCAGGAAATCGAACAGAGTGGTGAACGTGCCTGGCATGTGCTGGTCCGGGTGCAAAAGTCGGCGGGCGCCCGTGCGCCCTTCGCGCAAGGCTAGCGGGGGGCGCCGGAAAAGCGGCCAACAAGCGATCCGGAACGCGCCTTTTGGGCGCGGTTTTGCGCAGGTCATGCCGCATTTTGCGCCGCCCGTCGCACGCCGCTGGAGACGGCGCCGCCTGCGCAATACAGTGACCACATCGACCACCCACCCGCAGGAGAACATCATGAACATCCTCAAGCACATGGAAGCCGCCTTCCTCGTCGTCGCCCTGGTGGCGGTGCCGGCCAGCTACCTCGACGGCGGGATTCCAGATGCGCAGGCCAACGTCAAGACCGCCGTTAGTGCCCAAGCCGACGCGGTCGCGACGCCGGGCAAGACGGCGGTGGTGGTGGTCAGCGCCAAGCGCCTGGACGTGGAAGAAAAACGCGAACTCCTGCTGGCGGCCCGCTGATCCGTGTTTCAGTTGTAAGAAGTTGCTTCAAACCCTGTCTCTGGAAATCCGGATTGCTATATTTGCGACATCTGCTTTCCGGACCTGGAGACAAACATGAAAACCGCTCTCACCTTTGCAGCCTTGGCCTTCGTCGGCGCCGCTGCCTACGCTCCGCTGCCGTCACTCGCCCAGCCGCACGTGTCGGTCGTGATCAGCAGCGCGCCGCCGGCGCCGATCTACGAACGCATTCCCGGCCCGCGCCACGGCTACGTGTGGGCGCCGGGCTATTGGGAGTGGCGCGGCCACCGTCACGCCTGGATTCCAGGCCACTACCTTGCGGCGCGGCCGGGCTACGTGTACGCGGCGCCGAGCTGGCACCAGCGCGGCGGGCGCTGGTACATGGAACCGTCGCGCTGGAACCGGCATCACGGTCCGGCGCCGGTGTACGTCGGCGGCTATCGTGGGCCTGACCGCCACGATTATTATGACCGCCACGACCGGCGCGGGCATGGCCATGGCCACGGTGGACGCGACGGGCGCTGGCGCGACACCGATCGCGATGGGATTCCGAACTATCGTGACCGTGACCGCGACAATGACGGCATCAGCAACCGGCGTGACCGTGACCGCGATGGGGATGGCGTGCGCAACCGGCACGATCGGCGGCCGGATAATCCGTACCGCTACTGATAACACAGCCGTCCACCACGAGCTTGAAAACCGTCGTTCCGCGTAGGCGGGAACGACGGTTTCAGGGCTGGTGGCTACAGATCGGTGCTTGCGGTCTTCGGACTACCGGCTGCCGGTCCTGGCTTCAGGTGCTTGTCCAGAAACGCCAGGATCTTCGCACTGGCCTCGGCCTGGTTCTTCTTTTTCAAGAACCCGTGCCCTTCGTCGCCAAACACCACGTACTCCACCTCCACTCCCTTCTTGCGCACCGCTTCGACGATTTCGTCGCTTTCCGGCTTGATCACACGCGGGTCGTTGGCCCCCTGGATCACCATCAGCGGCTTGCGGATCTGGTGCGCATGGAACAGCGGCGAGGTCGCGACCAGGAACTCCTTGTCCTTGACCGGGTCGCCGATTTCGTCGTACAGCGCCTTGCGCTGCGCTTCCCAGTACGGCGGAATGCTCTCCAGCGTGCGCACCCAGTTGCTGACGCCGAAGATGTCGATGCCGACCTTGAACGCCTCGGGGCGGAACGCCAGCGCCGCCAGCGTCATGTAGCCGCCATAGCTGCCGCCCATGATGCCGATCCGCTCCGGGTCGATGTAGCCCTGGCTGGCCAGCCAGGTTTTCGCTTCGACGCAATCCCACAGCGGTTCCATGCCGTGCTTGCGGTCGTCGGCGCGAAAGAAGGTCTTGCCGTAGCCCGAGCTGCCGCGGTTGTTGATGCCGAGGACCGCGTAGCCGTGGTTGACCAGGTACTGGATCTGGGCGCTATAGCCGCGCATGGTCTGCCCGCCCGGACCGCCGTGCACATACACCATCGCCGGCACCTTGGCATTCGGCGCCGCGCCCTTCGGCTTGTAGTAGATCGACGGGATGATGGTGCCGTCGAACGAACGGAAGCGCACCACCTCGGCCTCGACCAGGTCGTTGGGAACGATTTCGGGGCTCAGGCTGCGCGTCAGCTGGGTGGTCTTGCCGCTAGCGAAATCGTGCACGTGCAGGTTGTTGGGCGAGCGGTCGCCGTTCAGATAGAAGGCCATCAGGCGCCCGCTGCCTGAAAAGGTCACCTGGCGCATCTCGCCGCCCGGCAGCTTGGGCAGCGCCACCGCCTTGCCGCCCTTGTCGTGAATGCGCACGTCGATGCTGCCGTCGCGATTGACCACGCTGACGCGGTGCTGGCCGTTGCGCGAATAGCCGGTGCCGAGCAGGTCCCAGTCGGCCTTTTCGACCTCAAGCGTGGCGCCGGTGGCCAGGTCATACGCCATGATGCGCGTGAATTCGCCATCCGTATTCGTGGTGTATAGCAGGCGCTTCGAGTCCGGATCGAAGTCGGCGGGGCTGTGGCTGGCCGGCTCCTTGTGCGGCGTGATGTGCTTCATCTGGCGCGTCTGCAGGTCGTACAGATACACGTCGCTGTCCGACGTGGTATTCGGCTTGCCGAAGGCCAGCCAGTTGCCGTCGCGGCTGATGGCGCCCGGGTTCATGCCGCTCTCGTTCTGGTACACCATGGTGCGCTTGTAGCTGGCGGCGTCGTACAGGTAGAGGTCGAAGAATTTCGGATCGCGCTCGTTGGTGACGACGTAGAAGCCGCTGCCGTCGGGCTTCCAGCCGGCGAACGAGGCCTTCAGCTTGGCTCCCGGCGTCAGGTCGCGCTCGCTGCCGTCGAGTTCGCGCACGTACAGGTGGTTCTGCTCGTTGCCGCCCTGGTCGCGCGTGAACAGGATGCGGTCGTCGTTGTAGAAATAGTCGACCGCGTAGGTGGTGTCGGTGGTGGAATTGGTCAGCGCGCGCGGCGCGCCGCCGCCGACCGGCATGGTGTAGGCGTTGAAGATGCCGGACTGGTTGCTGCTGAACAGGATCTGCTTTTCGTCCTTGCTGAACGAAGCGCCGGTGACCGACGTCGTCGCCATGAACTGCTCGATGGTGTAGCGCTTGGTGGCCTTGGCGGCCGGCTTGGCGGGCGCCGCTTTCTGCACCTTGGCGGCCTGGGCCGCGGCGAAGCCGGGGGAAAGCATGGCGCCGGCGAGCGCGGCGAACAGGGACAGTCGTACTGCATGGCGAGACGGACGCATGGATTCTCCTGAAATGAAACACGATGGACACGACCGCTTGAGTGTTTCAAAAGTCTTAACTTCTGTCAATATTATGGAATCGGTTATGCTCTCGCCATGAACGACCTCGCCACACTGCAAGCCGCCGCCTTCAAGACCGAACTCGCCGCCAGCCGGCGCCTGGTCGAGCGTGGCGGCATGGGCGAGGCGGACGCCCTGTGCAGGATTCTGACGCTGAGCGCAGGCGTGGCGGGGCTCGAGCACTTGCTGGCCGAGCGCAGCGCGCGCCGCCGGCATGCAGAGCTGCAGGCGGCGCGCCGTCAGGCCGATGCGGCGGCCGCGCGGCTGCGCAGTGCCACGCCGGGACCCGCGGCGTGGCGTGCCTGGTTCGACGGCTCGGCGCGTCCCAATCCGGGCCGCTGTGGACTGGGCGGCGTGCTGCTTGGTCCCGCCGGGCAGCGCATCGAACTCTCCTGCGACGGCGGCTACGGCAACAGCAGCGAAGCCGAATACCGCGCCCTGATCGCGATCCTGCGCGCGGCGCTCGAACACGGCGCGCAGGCGCCGGTGGTGGCGGGCGACAGCCAGGTCGTCATCGACGACGTCAATGGCCCCGACTGCGCCGGCGCGCCCGCCCTGCACCCTTACCGCGAACAGGCGCGCGCGCTGCTGGCACGCCTGCCGGGCGCCACGCTTCGCTGGATCCCGCGCCACAAGAACCTGGAAGCGGACGCGCTGTCGCAGCGCGCTGTGCCGCTACCGATCATGGAACCAACAGAATGACTGATGTAACGACGACCGATCTCGCCACCTGGCGCAGCAAACTGGTGGCGATGGCCGCCGCCAGCAATGACAACGACGGCGCCCACGACAGCGCCCACCTCGACCGCGTCTGGCGCAACGCCCGGGCGCTGCTGGAATACCACCCGGAAGCCGACCGTCTGGTGGTGCTGGCCGCCAGCTACCTGCATGACCTGGTCAACCTGCCGAAGAATGATCCGGAACGCGACCAGGCCTCGCGCCGCTCGGCCCAGCTGGCGCGCCACCAGTTGTCCCATCTTGGCTTCCCGCCTGAAAAGCTGGATGCGGTGGCGCACGCGATCGAAGCGCACAGCTTCTCGGCCGCGATCCGCGCCGAGACCATCGAAGCGAAGATCGTGCAGGACGCCGACCGCCTCGACGGCCTGGGCCTGGTCGGCCTGGCGCGCCTGTTCTACATCGCCGGCAAGATGGACAGCAGCCTGGCGCATCCCGACGACCCGCTTGGCCGCGCACGCGACTTCGACGACCGCCGCTACGCGCTCGACCACATCATGGTCAAGCTGACGAAACTGCCGGACATGATGCAGCTGGAGGCGGCGCGCTCACTCGGCCGCGAGCGGCTGGACCAGCTGCTGGCATTCCGCGAAGACTTTGCGCGCGAGTGGAACGGCGCCTGATTCAACGGGCATCCTGGCAGGTGCGCATGCGTTGCGGGTAAGCTCTGCGACCCCGTGTTTTGCGATATGCGGTAGTGCTAATATGAAAGACCGCCACTAGCCGAGAAGTCCATGACCAGTCCGAGTACGCTATCGCCACCCGCCGCCGGCAAGCTCAATTTCGTCCTGGTCTGCATCTTCATCGACATGCTCGGCATCGGGCTGTTGATTCCGGTATTCCCGCTGCTGGTCGGCCAGTACGTCAGCGCGCCGGACGAGCAGGCATTGTGGTACGGCGTGATGGCCACCGTGTTCGGCACGCTGCAGTTCCTGTGCATGCCGGCGCTGGGCGCGCTGAGCGACCGCGTCGGCCGCCGTCCGGTGCTGCTGTACTCGATGGGCGGCATGTGCCTGAACTTTCTCGTCACCGCGTGGGCGCCGAGCCTGGCCTGGGTTTTCGTCGGGCGCGTGATCGGCGGCATGTCCTCGGCCAGCATGTCGGTGGCGGCCGCCTATGCGTCCGACATCTCGACCCACGCCGACCGCTCGAAAAGCTTCGGCAAGATTGGCGCCGCCTTCGGCCTCGGTTTCATCTGCGGCCCGATGCTGGGCGGCCTGCTGGGCGAAGGCAACGTGCGCCTGCCGTTCTACGTGGCGGCGGCGCTGTCGGCGGCCAATCTGCTGTATGGCTACTTCCTGGTGCCGGAGTCGCTGCCCCCGGGCCAGCGCGAGCCTATGCGCCTGGCGCGCCTGAATCCGTTCACTGCTCTTCTACGCCTGCTGCGCCGCACCGACATCCGCGGCCTGGTGGTGGTCATCGTGCTCACCACCTTCGCCCAGATGATGCTGCAATCGACCTGGGTGCTGTACACCACCTTCCGTTTCGGCTGGACCCCGCGCGACAACGGCATTGCCATGTTCTGCGTCGGCCTGGCCTCGGTGGTGGTGCAGGCCGGGCTGCTGGGCATGCTGATCCGCCGCTTCGGCGAAGTGCGCCTGTCGCTGCTGGGGCTCGGCTCGGGCGCCCTGACCTTCGCCGCCTACGGCCTGGCGACCCAGGGCTGGATGATGTACGTATTCATCCTGTGTAACATCCTGGCCTTCGCCGCCGGCCCGGCGCTGCAGGGGATCGTGTCGAAATCGTCGCCCGCCGAGCAGCAGGGCGAGCTGATGGGATCGTTGCAGTCGATCGCCAGCCTGGGCGTGATCCTGACGCCGATGATAGGCACCGGCATTTTGAGTGCGGTCAGCCATCTGCCGCCGAACGACTGGCGCATCGGCAGCAGCTTCTTCCTGTGCGCGGCGATGCAGGTGGCGGCATTGCTGTGCGCACGGCGTTACTTCCGCCATCACAAGGACGTAGCGGGACGGGCAGCATGACGCCTGCCATGCCTCCGCTGGTACTCGGCGCGGTGCTGCTGGCAGCGTTGATGCACGCCTCGTGGAATGCCGCACTCAAGGCGCAGCCCGACACCACGCTGGCGGCGCTGGCCGTCAGCGGCGGCGCCGGCGCACTTGGCGCGGCCGCCCTGCTGTTCCTGCCGCCGCCCGCTCCCGCCAGCTGGCCCTTCATTGCCGCTTCGGGCGCGATCCACGTCGTGTATTACCTGCTGCTGGCCTGGGCCTACCGCCACGCCGACATCAGCCACGCTTATCCCTTGATGCGCGGCTGCGCGCCGGTGCTGGTGGCGCTGGCCGGTTTGGTGCTGGCCGACGAACGGCTGCACGGCGCCCAGTGGGCCGCGATCGGCCTGATCGGCGCCGGCGGCGCGGTGCTGACCTTCGGCGCGCGCCAACCGGCCGGCGCCGGGGCGACCGTGCTGGCGCTGCTGGCGGCAGTGCTGATCGCGGCCTACACGCTGGTGGACGGCATCGGCGTGCGGCGTTCTGGTTCGCCCGCCGCCTACACCTGCTGGATCCTGCTGCTGGGCGCAATCGGCGCGGTGGCGGTGTCGTGGCGCTCGACCGAAGGCCGGCTGCCGGCCTACGTGCTGCGCCGCCCCGGCCTGGTGCTGCTGGGCGGCGTCGCCACCACCGGCTCCTACGCGATCGCGCTGTGGGCCATGACGCTGGCGCCGGTGGCGGTGGTGGCCGCGCTGCGCGAGACCTCGATCGTGTTCGCCATCGCGATCGCCGCGCTGCTGCTGCGCGAGCGCATGACCCGCGCGCGGGTGACCGGCGCCGGCGTCATCGCGCTGGGGGCGGTGGCGATGCGGCTGGCCTAGTGGCTTTGCCCCGGGCTGCTTGCCGACCGTCCGCCACGGCCGTGCGACCTGGAGTACACTCGGCCCGTGCGTCCCTGATAAATGATGTTTCCAACAAGCATTTCATCAGGATCACGCTTTATAATGCGCACTTTTCCATGAAAGGCGATCGACCGTGTCCCGCATAAAAGTCTTGCCCCAATACGTGATGCCGAAGCAGGCAATGACCAATTTTGCCGGCCGCGTCGCGGGCGCCAAGGGCGGCTCCATGACGACCAGCCTGATCCGCTGGTTCGTGGGCAAGTACGGCGTCAACATGGACGAGGCGGCCAATCCGGACATCGCCAGCTATCCGAGCTTCAACGAATTCTTCACCCGTCCCCTGCGCCACGGCGCGCGTCCGCTGGCGCAAGCCGACTACGTGTGCCCGGTCGACGGCGCGATCAGCCAGTTCGGCGACATCGACGACCACCAGATCTTCCAGGCCAAGGGCCACAAGTTCACCACGGCCGAACTGGTCGGCGGCGATCAGACCCTGGCCGCGCACTTCCAGCACGGCCACTTCGCCAACCTGTACCTGAGCCCGAAGGACTACCACCGCATCCACATGCCGTGCGACGGCCGCCTGACGCGCATGATCTATGTGCCAGGCAAGCTGTTCTCGGTGAACCCGACCACGGCGCGCGGCGTGCCGGGCCTGTTCGCCCGCAACGAGCGCGTGGTGTGCGTGTTCGAGAACGACGAGTTCGGACCGTTCGTGATGACCCTGGTGGGCGCGACCATCGTCGGCAGCATGGCAACTGTCTGGCACGGCGTGGTCAATCCGCCGCGCATGCCGCGCATCTGCGACTGGAATTACGAAGCGGGCCAGGTGACGCTGAAGAAAGGCGAAGAGATGGGGCGCTTCCTGCTCGGCTCCACCGTGGTGATGCTGTTCAAGCAGGGCGCGATCTCGTTCAACGACGCGTGGGCGCCGGAACGCGGCGTGCGCCTGGGCGAAGTGATGGGCAACCGCGCCGCCGCGCGCTGATCTCTTCCGCTCAGACGGCGTTGGCTGCGCTGGCGGCCGGCGCCGGGCCGTGCCCCTGCTCGTGGCAGGCCTGCTGCATCATGTCCAGAAACACCCGGGTCTTGGCCGGCATCAGCTTGCGGCTCGGGAACACCGCCCAGCCGTTCGCGCTCGGCATCTCCCACTCCGGCAACACCCGCACCAGTTCCCCTGCCTGCATATACGGCTGCACGAATAGCGACGAGCACAGCGCGATGCCGGCGCCGCGCGCGGCAATGCGCGCCAGCAGGTCGGGCGAGTTGGCCGTCAGGCGCGCCGGCAGCGCGCGTTCCCAGCGCACCTTGCCGCGCGTGAGCACCCAGGGCATCGGGCCGCCGCTGCGACTCAGGATGCACAGCAGATCATGCGCCGACAGATCGTCCGGATGCTCGGGAATGCCGTGCAGCGCCAGGTAGCCTGGCGCCGCATATAAACCCGGCTGCTCGAGCGAGATCGGGCGCGCGCTCAGGGTAGCGTCGTCGGGCAGGTCGCCCATGCGGATCGCGATGTCGAAATTCTCCGCCACCAGGTCGACCCGGCGCGGCGACAGATCGAGTTCCAGCGTCACCTGCGGGTAGCGCGCCAGGAAGCGCGCGATGACTTCGTTGAGGTTGTTGGCGAAGTCGCCCGGCGCCGAGATGCGCAGCTTGCCGCTCGGCGTGCCTTGCCGATGCTGGGCCAGTGCGCCGGCCGCGTCGACCTCGTCGGCCAGGCGCCGGGCGTGCTCGTACAGGCTGGCGCCGAATTCCGTCACCACCAGCTTGCGCGTGGTCCGCTGCAGCAAGCGCTCGCCGAGCGTGGTTTCCAGCAGCGCCAGGCGGCGCGAGACGGTCGACTTGGGCAGCTTGACGCGCTCGGCGGCGCGGCTGAAGCTGCCCGCCTCGACGATGCGCGCGAACAGCAGCAGGTCATTCGGTTCCACATCCATGATTGTCCCATCAGCAGAATAATGTTATCCATTTTACTGGCTTCCCAACGGTTTTTGGAATTGCTAAAGTGGCTCCATCGAAACATTACTGACCAACGAAGGGAACCACCATGAACATCCTGCAGATCACCACCAGCGTGCGCGGCGACGCATCGGAATCGACCCGCGTCACCAACCAGATCGTGGCCAAGCTGGTCGCCGCCAACCCGGGCGCCAACGTCGTGCGCCGCGACTTCGGCGCGCAGCCGCACCCGCTGCTGGACGGCGCCGCCCTCGGCGCGCTGTTCACCCCGGCCGACCAGCGCACCGCCGACCAACTGGCGCGCGTGCAGCTGGACGACGCTCAGATCCTGGAAGCGCAGGCGGCCGACGTGATCGTGCTGGGCGCCCCGATGTACAACTTCGCGATGCCGGTGCAGCTGAAAAGCTGGTTCGACGCCATCGCCCGCGCCGGCGTGACCTTCCGCTACACCGAGACCGGTCCGGAAGGCCTGTTGAAGAATAAAAAAGTCTACGTGGCGGCCGCGCGCGGCGGCGTCTACGAAGAAGCCAATGATCCGCAAGTGCCGCAGATGCGCGCGCTGCTCAATTTCCTCGGCCTGACCGACCAGACCTTCATCTACTCGTCGGGCATGGCGATGGGGCCGGACGCCGTGGCCAACGGCCAGGCGGCCGCCAACGCCGCGATCGAGAAAGCACTGGCGTAAATCCAGTTGCGCGCCGGGCGGCGCTTTTCAACCAGTACCCTCAGGAGAACAGCATGAGCAGCACCATGACCGACACCACCGTCGCCAGTGTCACCACCTCGCGCGGCGTCGAACGCATCATCAACGGCCAGTTCGTGATGGACGGCGCCGGAGTCCGGATCAACCGCGTGCTCACCGGTCCCCTGCAGCGCCGCCTGGACCCGTTCCTGATGCTCGACGCCTTCGGCAGCGACAAGCCGGGCGACTACATCGCCGGCTTCCCGGAACACCCGCACCGTGGCTTCGAGACCATCACCTACATGCTGGCCGGGCGCATGCGCCACCGCGACAGCGCCGGCAACGAAGGCCTGGTGACCGACGGCGGCGTGCAGTGGATGACGGCCGGGCGCGGCGTCGCCCACTCCGAGATGCCGGAGCAGACCGAAGGCCTGATGGAAGGCTTTCAGTTGTGGCTCAACCTGCCCTCGACGGACAAGATGATGGCGCCCTGGTACCGCGACATCCCGCGCGAGGAAGTGCCGCGCTTTACCACGCCGGACGGCGTGACGGTGCAGGTAATCGCCGGCAGCACCCACGGCGTGGCCGGCGCCGTGCAGCGCGCACGTACCGAGCCGCTGTACCTCGACCTGGAGATCCCGGCCGGCGTCAGCTTCGAGCAGCCGCTGCCCGTCGCGCACAACGCCTTCGTCTATGTATTCCGCGGTGAAGCCGTGATCGAGGGCAAGGGCGTGCCGCAGACGCGCATGGCGATCCTGGACAATGCATCCGGCGCCGACGGCGTGCGCATCAAGGCGCTGGCCGACACCCGCCTGCTGGTGTTGGCCGGGAAGCCGCTGGGCGAGCCGATCGCGCAGTATGGGCCGTTCGTGATGAATACCCAGGCCGAGCTGATGCAGGCGGTCGAGGATTTCCGCAGCGGCCGATTTGCCTGAGCCAACAGTCGCATCCAACGGGGGTGCCCAGCCCCCCTGTGCGACTGCCGCCCCCTTGCGCTACACTTCCGGGATGACACAAGCGCAACACATCCCGACATGGCCCTGCTAGACACCCTGGGCGAGCTGCTCTCGCGCGCCAGCCACGCGCTCGGCCTGGAAAACGCCGACCGCTTCCCGCGCGGCCAGATCAATCCGCACACGCGCTGGAACAAGGCCTACTTCGACATCGCCTCCGACCTCAAGGCCGAGCAGATGGAGAACGTCATCTGCGCGGCGATCGCCAACACGCCGCACGTGTTCGGCGAGATCCGCAATCCGACGCCGCGCATGCAGCGCGCGCTGCTGGCCGTGATCGAAGCGCAGCTGCGCCGTGCCGGCGGCCCGGTCGACCTGGTGCACCTGCTGATCCGCGCTTATCGCAGCCCGCATACGCCGGACATCGTGCCCGGCCTGCGCGCGCAGATCGCGGCCAACGCCCAGTACGACGCCAACATCCAGGCGCATGCGGTGCTGGCGTTCCTGGGCGATGCGCCCGCAGGGTTCGGGGTGATCGAGGCGCGCAACTAACGTACGCCCTTGGCGTGGAAATCGGTGAGTGTTGGGCCTGCGTGCTTCGGCTATGCTGTCCCGCTAGCAGCTACCGTCTCTTCCTGCCAGGAGTTCGCCCATGCAGCCTCATGATCCGCGCGCCATCGTCAACGCCTATCTTGCCGCCTACAACAGCTTCGACCTGGAACGCATGTTCAGCGTGCTGGCCGACACGGTCCGGTTCGAGAATTATTCGGGCGACGAACTGACGGCGCAGGCGAGCGGGCTGGCCGAGTTTCGCCAGCTGGCGGAACAATCGAAGGGAATTTTCTCGGAGCGCGAGCAGCGCGTCACGCAGTGGGAGGTCGGCGACAGCGACGTCAAGGTCGACATCGCCTACCGCGGCACGCTGGCCGAGGACATTCCCGGCGGCCCGTCGGCCGGAACGGTCCTCGAACTGAACGGCGTGAGCGAATTCACCTTCGAGGACGGCAAGATCAGCAAGATCGTCGACCGCGCCTAGCCGGCACGTTCGACGGCCGGCCGATCAGGCCAGCGCTTCCTTGGCCGCTTCCTCGGGCGTCAAGCCGTCGTAGAACTGGTCGGTAAACCATTCGATCTGTTCTTCGATGTGGTCCTGCGCCTCTTTGACGGTGGCGCCGCCGGCGACCAGGAAGCCTTCGACTTCGATGCACCAGTTGATGAGCGCCATCGTCTCTTCGTCGAGTTCTTCTTTCTTGGCCATGCTGTTTCCTTTTGCTGTTGCGTTTTCCAGGCGGATCGACACGATCCGCGAGCGGTGATTTTACCGCGCCGCCCTGCCCCTGAGCGAAACTTCGACAGCCGCGCAAATCCCGCTAGAATACCGGCACCCAATTTCCCGGTACTTCTCCACTCCATGACCTCCTCACGCCAGTTTCAGTTCAAGTCCATCAACTACACCGCCATGCAGCCCGGCCCGCGCGTCATCATCATGGGCGCCACCCACGGCAACGAAGTCTGCGGCACGCTCGGCATCCGCCGCGTGATGGAGGAAATCGACAGCGGCAAGCTGCACATCGCCGCCGGCAGCGTGACCTTCGTGCCGATCGTAAACCCGCTGGCGTACCAGCAAGTAACCCGCAACGGCGACCGCAACCTGAACCGCGACCTGTTCCCGAAAGAGCGTCCGCAAGACTTCGAGGACCACATCGCCAACTGGCTGTGCCCATTGCTTGCGCAACACGACGTGCTGCTCGACCTGCACTCGTTCGCCGCCCATGGCGAGCCGTTCGTGATGGTCGGCCCGCTCGACAACGATGGCGCGCTGCAGCCGTTCAGGCACGCGGCGAAGGAGCGCGCCTGGGCGCGGCGCCTGGGCGTGCGCCGTTTCGTCGACGGCTGGCTGGCGACCTACGGCGACGGCGTGCAGCGCCGCAGCCGCAACGCGCAGGAACTGGAAACCGTGCTGCGTTATGGCGTCGGCACCACCGAATACATGCGCAGCACCGGCGGTTACGCGCTGACGCTGGAATGCGGCCAGCACGACGACCCGGCCGCGCCCGACGTCGCCTACCGTGCGATCATGAACACGCTGGCGCACCTGAAACTGATCGAAGCGCCGGACCCGGAGCCGGTGCCGTTCGAGGACATGGAGGCGCTGTCGATGGTGGTGGTGCACGACCGCCTGCACGCCGACGACAGCTTCGCCCGGCCGTGGAAGAGCTTTGATCCGGTGCTTGAAGGTGAACAGATCGGCACCCGCGCCGACGGCACGCCGGTGACGGCCGAATTCGGCGGTCGGATCCTGTTCCCGGCCCCGAACGCGGCCGCCAACACAGAGTGGTATTACCTGACCCGCCCGAATCCACAGTTCGGCCGCGAGCAAGAATAACCCAGGATGCAGCCCGATGCGCGGCGGTTTTTTTACCGCCGCCAGCAAAGTTTTTTTGAATATCGTAAGATGACGATATTCGGATCGACAAACTCCGATACAAGACAAAGACCCATGGACATCGACGCGATTCACAAGGCGCTGGCCAATCCGGTGCGCCGCCAGATCCTGCAGTGGCTCAAGGAGCCGCAGCAGTATTTCGCCGAGCAGGAACATCCGCTCGACTTCGGCGTGTGCTGCAAGCTGATCGACAAGCAGGCCGGTCTGTCGCAGTCGACCGTGTCGGCGCACCTGGCCACGCTGCAGCGCGCGGGCCTGGTGAGCACGCGCCGCGTCGGCCAGTGGGTCTTCTACCAACGCAACGAGGAGGTCATCGCGGCCTTCCTTGCACAACTGAACCACGGACTTTAGGAATACCCGATGACTACTCTGTTTGATCCGATCAAGGTCGGCGCCCTCGAATGGCCGAACCGCATCGTCATGGCCCCGCTGACCCGCGCCCGCGCCTCCGAAGGCCGCGTGCCGAACGCCCTGATGGCCGAGCACTACGTGCAGCGCGCCTCGGCCGGCCTGATCCTGTCGGAAGCGACCTCGGTGACGCCGATGGGCGTGGGCTATGCCGACACCCCGGGCATCTGGTCGGACGAGCAGGTCGAAGGCTGGAAGATCGTCACCGAAGCCGTGCACAAGGCCGGTGGCCGCATCTTCCTGCAGCTGTGGCATGTGGGCCGCATCTCGGATCCGAGCTTTTTGAACGGCGAACTGCCGGTGGCCCCATCGGCGGTCAAGCCGGCCGGCCACGTCAGCCTGCTGCGCCCGATGCGCGACTACGTCACCCCGCGCGCACTGGAACTCGATGAAATCCCGGGCATCGTCGCCGCCTACCGCCAGGGCGCCGAAAACGCGAAAAAAGCCGGCTTCGACGGCGTCGAAGTGCACGGCGCCAACGGCTACCTGCTCGACCAGTTCCTGCAGACCTCGACCAACCTGCGCACCGACGCCTACGGCGGCCCGGTCGAGAACCGCGCCCGCCTGCTGCTGGAAGTGACCGACGCCTGCATCGACGTCTGGGGCGCCGACCGCGTCGGCGTGCACCTGGCGCCGGGCTCGGACCAGCACGACCTGAGCGACGCCAATCCGCTTGACACCTTCGGCTACGTGGCGCGTGAACTGGGCAAGCGCAAGATCGCCTTCATCTTCACCCGCGAAGCGGACAGCCCGAACGCGCTGGGTCCGATGATCAAGAAGGAATTCGGCGGCGTCTGGATCGCCAACCAGCAGCTGACCAAGGCCCGCGCCGAAGAGCTGGTGTCGAGCGGCACCGCCGACGCGGTATCGTGGGGCCAGCTGTTCATCGCCAACCCGGACCTGCCGAAGCGCCTGCAACTGGACGCGCCGCTGAACCAGCCGGTGCCGGAAACCTTCTACGCCAAGGGCACCACGGGCTATACCGACTACCCGGCGCTGGCCGCTTAAATAGCACTTCAGCACAGCAACCACGCAAGTTTCGCCAACGCTTCGCCCGCCCCAGCCGGCGAAGCCGCGGCCTCCTTCCGCGCAGGACTGCCCGGTCCTGCGCACTTTGCCTTCATTCGTATTTACCCCGTTCGCGCAGCATGCATATACCGTGCATATGTCCTGCGGAAGAACGTCATATCCTCGTGTCAACTCACTTGAGTGCATGCTATTCTTGCGCGATTAACATCTCGCGCACCCAGATGCGCCCACCAAGAGGAGTTGTTCCGTGAACTTTCCAGCACACCGCGTGATGGCGCTCGCCATCGCTTCCACGCTCGCCTTCGGCGCCGCCGTTCAGGCCGCCCCGGCGACATCAACCGCCGCGCGCGCCGACAACCCATTCCTGTCGCAGGAAGACGCCTTCGCCCGCTCGGCGCGGGTCTCGAACGTGGATTACGCGCTGGACTTCACCCTCACCGGCAAGGAAACCTTCGCCGGCACCACGGGCGTCACCTTCGACCTGAAGGACAACGCGTCGGATATCACGCTGGACCTGAACAAGGCCACCGTCAAGTCGGTCAGCGTCAACGGCAAGCCGGTCCAGACCCGCTACAACAACGCCTTCATCACCCTGGCCGCCGCCGACCTGGCCAAGGGCCGCAACACCGTGGTCGTGGCCTATGAGCGCACCCACAGCACCAACGGCGAAGGCCTGCACCGCATGGTCGACCCGGCCGATGGCCGCGTCTACACGTATTCGCACTTCGAACCGGCCGCCGCGCAGCAGATGTTCGCCGTGTTCGACCAGCCCGATTTGAAGGCCAGCTACACCGTCAGCGTCACCGCGCCGAAAGACTGGCACGTGGTCACCACCACCCGCGAGACCAACATCCAGGACGCCGGCGCCAACCGCCGCTGGACCTTCAAGCCAACCCGCCGCCTGAGCCCATACAACTTCTCGCTGCACGCCGGCCCGTACCAGGTGTGGGAAGACAACAGCGGCAAGTACCCGATGCGCCTGTTCGCGCGCCAGTCGGTGGCCAGGCAGGTGGTACCAAGCGACTGGTTCCGCTATACCAAGAGCGGCATGACCTTCTTCGAGGGTTACTTCGGCATCCCGTATCCGTTCGAGAAATACGACCAGCTGGTGGTGCCGGACTTCCTGTACGGCGCCATGGAAAACGCCGGCGCCATCACCTTCGCCGAGCGCAGCTTCCTGGGCGAGACCATGACCGCGGCCGAGAAGCAGCGCCTGGCCGAAGTGATCATGCACGAGATGGCGCACCAGTGGTTCGGCAACCTGGTGACCATGAAGTGGTGGAACGGCCTGTGGCTGAACGAAAGCTTTGCGTCCTTCATGGGCGTGCTGGCCACCGCCGAATCGACCGAATTCAAGGACGCCTGGCAGAACTTCTACCAGGGCGGCAAGCAGGCGGCCTACATCCAGGACCAGAAAGCCAGCACCCACCCGATCGAGGTGCCGGTGCCGTCGTCGGCCAACGCGTTCGACAACATCGACGCCATCACCTATTCGAAGGGCGGCTCGACCCTCAAGCAGCTGCGCCACCTGCTGGGCGAAGAAACCTTCCGCAAGGGCGTGCACAACTACCTGACCAAGTTCCAGTGGCAGAACGCGACGTTGCAGGACTTCATCGGCACCCTGGGCCAGGCGGCCGGCCGCGACATGAACGGCTGGACCAGGGAATGGCTGTACCAGGCCGGCGTCAACACCATCGCCGCCAACTACAGCTGCAGCAACGGCAAGATCACCGGCTTCAAGCTGACCCAGAGCGCGCCGAAGAACCTGCCGACGCTGCGCGAACAGCGCGTGCAGGTGGCCGCCTTCAAGGTCGACGGCGACAAGCTGACCCTGGTGAAGAACGTGCCGGTGACCTACAAGGGCGCAACCACCGCGGTGCCGGACATGAACGGCGCCGCCTGCCCCGACCTGATCTACCCGAACTACCAGGACTGGGGCTACGCCAAGGTGCAGATGGACGGCCGCTCGTTCACCACCGCCAAGTCCAGCCTGGCCAAGGTCGACGATCCGCTGCTGCGCGCGATGCTGTGGCAAAGCCTGTGGGACGGCGTGCGCGACGCCCAGCTGCCGCTCAACGAATTCATCTCGGTTGCGCTGAACAACGCGCCGCTGGAGAAGGACTACACGCTGCTGGGCGACACGCTGGGCAAGGTGTCCGGCGCCAAGCGCTACCTGGACGCGATGAACCTGAGCGATGCCAAAGGCAGTGCCTACACCCGCGAGACCGGCAAGGCGCTCGAGCAGATGGCCTGGAACGGCGTCGCCGCCAACAAGGGCAATGCCGACTTCCAGCGCCGCTGGTTCGGCACCTACATCAGCGTGGCCAGCAGCCCGGAAGCGCTGGCGCGCCTGGCCGCGGTATTGGACGGCAAGGACAAGGCCGAAGGCCTGGCCATCAACCAGGATCTGCGCTGGAGCATCATCGCCCACCTGAACCGCTACAACGTCGCCGGCGCAGCCGGCCTGGTCGACGCCGAACTGGCGCGCGACAAGTCGGACGCCGGCCAGATCGCTGCGGTGGCGGCGATGGCGGCGCGTCCGGACAGCGCGGCCAAGACCGAGTGGCTGGGCAAGATCGAGGACCAGCAAACCAAGCTGCCGTTCTCGCGCCTGCGCACCGCGATGGGCAGCATCTATCCGGCCGAGCAGAAGGCGCTGAATGAAGCCACCGCCGACGCGCGCCTGGCGCGCCTGCCGGCGATCGACAAGGCGGCCGGCCCGGTGTTCATGCGCGCCTACGCGGTGACCATGATCCCGGCCACCTGCACCGCGCAGAGCGTGGCGCGCCTGCAGCGCGCGGCCGACACGATGAAGGACCTGTCGGCCTTCACCCGCCGCTCGCTGCTCGACACGCTGCAGGACGACCAGCGCTGCGTGGCGATCAAGGGAGCAATGACCGCGCCGAAGGGCTGACGGTCGATGGGCGCGGTACCGATCCTGATGCCGCGCCGCGCGCCCGGCTGGCCGCTGGCGGCCACGCTGGGCGCGCACGTTTTGCTGGCGTGGTGGTGGCTGCAGGCCAGACCGCCGCTGCCGGAGGTGTTGCCGGGGCTGCGTGAATTCGTGGTGGTGCCGGTGTTCACGTTGCCGGCGCCGCAGGCTTCGGCGCCATCTCCTTCTGTTCCTGCCGCATCGCTGACTGCGCCTTCGCGCGCGGTCGAGCCAAAGCTGCAATCCGCGCCTGTTGTTGCCGCACCGGAGGCGGTGTTCACCGCGCCGGCTGAGGTACCCTCTTCTCCATCTCCGACCACTTCGTCCGAACCTGCTGCCGATCCATTCGCCGCGCCTTCGCGGGATGCCATGGCGTCCGGTGAAAGCACCGCGGCGCGCGCCATGCGCGCAGCCGGCGCGGTCGAGCGCGGCCTGCGCGACGGCAAATCCGCCAAACTGCAACCCGGCGATACGCCGGGTCGCCGCTTCAAGAGCGCGCTCGAAAACGCGCACAACGACACCTCGCGCACGCTCTCCAGCGAGAGCTACACCACGCCCGACGGCGTCACCATCTACCGCTTCCGCCGCGGCAACCGGGTCTATTGCCGCACCGGCGGCAACGTACGTCCGGGCATCGGCAACCTGGCCGAAGGCGGCGGCATGGTCAACTTCGACCGGTTGGGCGGCGAAGGTTCCGCCGGCCTGATCGACTGCCCGGGACAGGCCGAGTTCAAGCGCGATTAGCGCGCCGCCGCCCGCGTCCCGACTTTGTCGCCGCCACGGGTCGGATCGTCGGGCCCGGCCGGCCGCTGCGGTCCGCACAACTCCACCACGCGGCGCCAGGCGCCGGTCGCCTCGCACACCGTCGGCGGGCGCCCTTCCAACAACTTGCCCAGGTCGACCGGCTTGCCGTCGTTGACCGCCACGTCGCGCGCGATCGGCACGCACAGCACGTCGTGCCAGGCGGCGGCGTAGCCGTCGGGCGTCGGCAGCGGTCCGCGCAGGCGCACCGCGGCCGCCTCGCAGTCCTTCTTGCTGGCGAATTCGCCGCGCAGGCTGCTGCTTTCGAGCGTGACGTCGAGATGCTGCTGCAGGTAGAGCAGCAAAATCATGGTGAACAATTTCCCTCCTTCATAGTCCGCCGGTGGCGTCGATCCGCTACACGCGCACGACTGCGCTGCATCAGTCCGTGTCCGGCCTGGCGGCGCTAGCCTTGCCAGTCATTGAAAGGTCTCCCATGTTCAACCTCATCACCTGGAATATCCAGTCCGGCCGCAGCCCGGATGGCAAACCCGATCTCGGCCGCGTAGCCGCCTGTCTCGACCGCTTCGCGCGCTTCGACGTCGTCTGCCTGCAAGAAGTCGCATCCGGTTTCGACCCCGGCGGCGAAGATCAGTTCGCGGCGCTGCGCGCGCGCATGCCGGGTTATGCGGCAGTCAGCGCCATCGCCTGCGACCTGGCCGCCGACGTCGATCAACCCGGCGCGGCCGACGGCCCGCGGCGGCGCATCGGCAGCATGATCCTGTCGCGCCATCCGGTGCTGCAGGTGCTGCGCCACTCGCTGCCGTGGCCGTTCGATCCCGCCGTGCCGAGCATGCCGCGCATGGCGCTCGAGGTCACGCTGGCCACGCCGGGCGGCCTGCTGCGCGTGATCAGCGCGCACCTCGAATATTTCTCTTGCCAGCAGCGGCTGGCGCAGGTGGAGCGCCTGCGCGAACTGCAGCGCGAAGCGCGCGCCCATGCCGTGCGGACGCGCCCCGGCGGCGCTGGCCCGTTCGCCGCCGTCCCGCGCGCCGCGCCGGCGCTGCTGGCCGGCGACTTCAACATGCTGCCCGGCTCGCCCGAGCACCAGCGCCTGCTGGCGCCGTTCGGCGACGACACCCCACCGTGGCGCGACTGCTGGCACGTGGTGCAGCCGGGCCGGCGCCATGCGCCGACGGTCGGCCTGCACGATCTGCGGTCGGACGCGGCGCCGCCGTTCACCTTCGATTACGTATTCGCCAGCGCTGACCTCACCGGCCGGGTACGGCGCATGCGGGTCGACGCCAGCGAGCAGGGATCGGCGCACCAGGCGGTGCTCGTCGAGCTCGACTGGCCGCTGCAGCAGCACTAGTGCGCCTGCCGTACAATGCCCGGGTTCGCGGCCGCGCCGCGCCCCACGAGGAACAACATTGGACTGGGATTATCCGCAACCGTTCATCCTGCAGGTAGCGCCCGCCGCCGGCGACATCGATGGCCTGAACCACACCAACAACGCGGTCTACGTGCGCTGGTGCGAGCAAGCCGGCTGGGCCCACTCGCAGCAGCTCGGCCTCTCGCTGGACGATTACCGGCGCCTCGACCGCGCGATGGCGATCCGGCGCGGCGAATACGACTACCTGCTGCCGACGCTTCTCGGCGAACCGCTCAGCCTGGCCACCTGGCTGGTGGGCGGCGACGGCAAGCTGTCGATGGCGCGCTGCTTCCAGCTGGTGCGCAACAGCGACGGCGTCACCGTGTTGCGCGGGCGCTGGGACCTGGTCTGCATCGAAATCAGCAGCGGCCGGCCGCGCCGCATGCCGGCCGAGTTTCTGGAGACCTATATGCCGGTGGTAGTAGCGCCTGCGTGATTTGGTTCGTCTGGCGATGCGGTAGGTCATTTAATTGCAGTTGTGCTCGCTTGCCGTCAGGATCGCCTCGTCCACCTTGAGCGCGCTCAAGGACGTTATTGAGCCAATCGGTGTCCGGCCCGCTTGTGCACGGCCACACTGAATCGTCAATGCCACCCACCACGAGGAAGCGATGGTCCGTAATCCGTCTCTCGCACGCTTGCTGCCGCTCTGCCTGCTCGCAATATTGGCCGCATTGGCCGGTGCGGCGCTGGCCGGCTGCCGCCTGCGCGATGGCGGCAACGAGCGGCTGGTGGTGGCCGAGCTGGTGCGTACCCACCTGTACGTCGCGCCCGGCGGCTCGGACAGCAATCCCGGCACCCGCGCCGAGCCGTTCCGCACCCTGATGCGCGCGGCCCAGGTGGTCACGCCCGGCACCACGGTGCACGTTGCGCCCGGCATGTATTCGGGCGGCGTGCGCACCGCCACCAACGGCACCCTCGAAGCGCGCATCGTGTTCCAGAGCACCGAGCGCTGGGGCGCACGCATCGTGCCGCCGCTCGACGCACGCCAGGGTGCGGCCTGGGACAACCGCGCCAACTACCTCGACATCATCGGCTTCGAGATCGACGGCACCCAGTACCAGAGCGGCATGAAATGGGTCAGCGGCATTTATAGCGGCGGCTCGCACAACGGCATCCGCGACAACCACATCCACCACATCGGCACCGACGTGCCGTGCGAGCCGAAAGGCGGCGCCGGGATCGGCGTGGACAGCTACTACAAGGGCGTCGACGCCACGGTCAGCGGCAACCGCGTGCACGACATCGGCCCGCCCGGCTGCCGCTTCATGCACGGCATCTACGTCAGCACCACCGCCGATGTGCGCAACAATGTCGTGTACCGCATCTCCGGCGCCGGCATCCACCTGTGGCACGACGCCAGCCACGTCACCATCCGCGGCAACACCGTCGCCGCCTCGGGCAGCGGCATCGTGGTTGGCGGCGGCGACTTTTATCACAGCAAGGGACCCAACGACCATACCCACGTCAGCAACAACATCGTCTACGACAATGGCCACGGCATCCTGGAACAGGGCGCGACCGGGCGCCACAACAGCTTCCGCAACAACCTGGTGTACGACAACGACGACGGCGACTGGAAATTGGCCGAGGGGCGCGAACACAGCGGCAGCATCAGCGCGCCGCCGCAGTTCGTCGAATACAGCGCGGGCGGGACGCCCGACTTCCGCCTGCGGCCGGGTTCGCCGGCGATCGGCAAGGGCTCGCCGGCCGAGGGGCCGGCGTTGACCAGCAAGGGCGGCAATGGGGGCAGTTCAGCCGGCAAATCAGCGGATAAATCAGCGAGCAGGCCTGATATTGGAGCGCTGCCGCTACCGGCGCTGTAGGCTTGCTCGCAGGCTCAGTGGTACGCGTGCCAGCAGCTTACTTCACAGGATTTCGTGCACGCGCTCGACCGGGCGGCACAGGCGCACGCCTTTGAGCGTTACCACGAATGGTCGATTGATCAGGATCGGGTTGGCCACCATGGCATCGAGCAAGGCAGCGTCGTCGACCTCGGGCCGGTCCAGCCCCAGTTCGACGAAGCGCGCCTCCTTGCTGCGCACGGCGTCGCGCACGCTCAGGCCGGCATCGTGGATCATTTTCTGCAGCGCCTCGCGCGACGGCGGATTAGCGAGGTAGTCGACCACCTGCGGTTCATGGCCCGCCGCGCGGATCGCGGCCAAGGCGTTGCGCGACGTCCCGCAGCGCGTGTTGTGGAAAATCGTGATGTCGGTGGTCATGACGGTTGCTCTATATTGTCTTTCAAACAGCGGCATCATAACCACAGCCTTGCTCCCCCGCCAGTTTTTTTGCTTGTCCGCCCCGGTCCATGCCGCTAGAATTGCCCGCTTCTTTTTCTACAGCGCAAATGCAGTCTCCATGACGAGACGACATCGTGCTGACCCGGAGATTTGATGAGCAATTATTTGGTGCAAGCTTCAGCCCTGCCCACCCTGCGCCAGCGCCTGGCGCTGCGCGCGCTGCGCCTGGTCGGTTGGACGCTGCACTACAAACCGCTGCCGGGACCGCACGGCATCGTGGTCGTGTATCCGCACACCTCGAACTGGGATTTCCCGATCGGCCTGGTCGCCAAATGGGCGCTCGACCTCGATTTCCGCTGGCTGGCCAAGGATTCGCTGTTCCGCGGCATGATGGGCCGCCTGATGCGCTACTGGGGCGGCATCGCGATCGACCGTAGCGCGCCGATGGGCGCCACGCGCCAGATCGCCCAGAACATGCTGGCCGAGAAGTGGTGCTGGGTGGCGATCACGCCCGAAGGCACGCGCGGCTACCGTCCGCACTGGAAAAGCGGCTTCTACCACCTGGCGCAAACCGCCAACGTGCCGCTGTTGCTGGTCAGCTTCGACTATGGCAAGAAAGAACTGCGCCTGGTGGACACTCTCATGGTGAGCGGCGACATCGAGCGCGACATGGACGCGATCCGCGCCGTCTACCAGGACGTGCAGGCACTGCACCCCGAAAACGCCGCCCCGATCAAGCTGGCCCCGCGCGACAGCGACGAACCACGCCGCAAGCGCGCTTGACGCCTGACGCCTGACGCCTGACACCTGACGCCTGACACCTGACGCCTGACGTCGGAGCGGCGTCAATCGCCACCGTCGCTAGAACCGCGCCCCGAGCGCCAGCGACGCCGTATCCCGGTCCGCCGCTGGATGATAGCCCCCTCCCCATGACGGGTTGTACCCGAATTCGGCCAGGTAGCGCTGGCGGTACTCGAAGCGCAGCGCCAGCGCTACCGACTTGCGTCCTTCGTTGAGCAGGAAGTCGCCCGACCAGCCCTTCACGTCGTGCACGAACAGCACGCTTGCGCTGCTCGTCAACTGCGGCGTGAGCGCCGGCAGCCGCGCATCGAGCCGCACCCGGTAGCCCCACGCGCGCGGCGTGTTGTAGCCGCGCAGGCTGCACTGGCGCGCCTCGTTGCCGGTGGTGCGGTTGCAGATGCCGCCCACCGGCCCCACGCCGAAGATGTCGGCGCGCCCATAGCGCAGCAGCGCCGGATCGGGCAGGTCGCGCACGTGCTTGCCCACCGCCTCGATCGCCGCCGCCAGCGGCACACCCTTCACCGTCCATTCGTGGCGCGCACCTAACTGCGCCTGCCACATCGCATACAGGTCGTAGCCGTGGAAGATGCCACCGGGCGGCACGGCGTCCGCACGCGCGCGCAGCAGCGCCGGCGCGGTGGCATTCAAAAATGGCGGCAGCACGTCGCCCGGCGCCAGCATGAACGGCGTCTGTGGCCGGTACGACACCTCGCCGTACAGCGTGGTCGGCCCGCGCTTGCGCGAAAACGTCGCGGCGCTGATGCGCAAGCCTTCCGGGTACTCGGTGAAATAGGCCATGTTGCGGCCGTCCGGATCGCCCGGGATCAACGCCGGTCCGCCGACCCGGGTACTGCGGCGCAGCGAAGGCAGCGCGCTGCGCGCGTTATAGCGCGCGTGGTACAGGCCCAGGTCGAGCTCAAACGCCTTCACGCGCCAGGTGGCGCCGACGCCGAATTCGTGGGCCTGCGGCTGCGGCGTCGGCAAGCGCTTCTGGTACGCGCCCAACTGTACGCGGGCGCGGTCGCTCACCATTGGCTGCCCGCTCATGACCCGGTCGCAGCCGTCGGCCAAATAGTCGCTCATCGACCACAGCGTGCCGCACAGGTCGAGCGCCGTGGGCCGGAAGCTGGTCTGATAATACGCTTCCAGCGCCAGCCCCGGCGCGGCCTCGATGCGGCCGAACAGCATCGGCCGCGGCACCAGCGTCTCGAGCGGCACCGTCCCCGCGCGGCGCAGGCCCGGCAGATCGCGCGGATTGAGCGCTTCCAGCCCGCCCTGGTGCAGGGTGCGGCCGCCCCATTCCAGCGACTGGTGGCCGATGCGCGCCAGCAGTCCAACGTCGCCCACGCGCCAGGTGCGCTGGACCCAGGCCTCGGCCAGGGCGACGCCGTCGAAGCGCGAGCGGCGCGCCGTGCCGGCGTCGCTCAGCGGCGCATCCGGCGCGTAACCGTTGACGACGTTGCCCCACGGCCGCTCGTCGTGCAGCAGGCCGAGGTCGCGCCAGGCCTTGGCCCGCAGCGCCGCCGACCACGGCCCCTCGCTCGCGCTCAGTTCGAACAATCCTTTCACGGCGCGCGACGCCGCGTCCCAGCGCGCGTAATTGGTGTTGGCGTCGTCGGCATTGCCGCCACTGCCGAAGCCGGACAGGCCAACGACGGATGCGTTGACGCCGGTGAGCAGGTCGGGATCGCGATCCTGGACCCGGATCACTTCGCCGTACGTGATGCGACCGCCGAACTTGACGTCGGCGCCAAGGGCAGCGCCGGCCCAGCCGGCCAGCAGCATGGCGGCGCCGCTGCGGCGCAGCAGGAGTGAACGGGTGCGGCGCTGGCAGGACATGGTCTACCTCGACGTGATCGGCCCCGGTGCGGATGCCGGCATTGTCTTTACAATGCCGCGCCGAGAGATCGTAGTAGACCAGTAACTTTCAGTCAACAAAAAGCTGGTACTTCGCGCCGGCTTATGACCGGCGAATACGGCCGTACAACACGCAACGGCGTCACGCGGCTGGCGTGCCTGCCGCCGCCGATCCCGCCAGCCGGTCCCACGCCATCGCCGCGCTCAGGAACACCTGTCCGCTGAGCGTCTGCAGCAGGTCGCTGTCCTTTAGGCGGTCCATCACTGGCCCCTTCACTTCGGCCAGATGCAGCACCACGCCGCGCTGGCGCAGCGAGACGTTCAGTTCGACCAGCCCGAACAGGGCCGAGGTGTCGATCGCGTTCACCGCCGACAACACCAGCACCAGGTGGCGCGTGCCGGCGTAGTCCAGCAGTTCTTCGTCGATACGCTCGTTGACCGCTTCCACATTGCCGAAGAACAGGCCGGCATCGACCCGCATCATCAACAGGCCCGGTGTGGTCTCGGCCGAATAGCGGTCGATGTTGCGGAAGTGCTCGGTTCCCTGGATGCGCCCCAGCACCGCGATGTGCGGCCGGCTGGCGCGCCAGATCAGCGCGCCCATCGACAGCGCCACGCCGACCACCACGCCCGCCTCCACGCCCAGCACCAGCACGCCGCCAGCGGTCGCCAGCAGCGCCGCCGCGTCGGCGCGGTCGTAATGCCAGGCGGTGCGCAAGGTGGACAGGTCGAGCATGCCGAGCACGGCGACGATGATGGTCGCGGCCAGCGTCGGCAGCGGCAGCAGCGCCAGCCAGCCGGTCGGCGCCACCAGCGCCAGCGCCAGGAGGCCCGCGGTGATCATGCTGGCCAGCTGGGTATTGGCGCCGGCCGCGAAGTTCACCGCCGAACGCGAGATGCTGCCGGTGACCGGGAAGCCGCCGGACAGCGCGCTGCCGATATTCGCCGCCCCAAGTCCCACCAGTTCGCTGTTGCTGGCCAGCTTCTCGCCATCGCGCTTGAGCGCCAGCGCCTGCGCGCCGGACATGCTGATCAAAAACACCATGAAACCGATCAGCAGTGCCGGTTGCAGCAGCGCCTGCCAGTGGTCTCCAGAGGTCGCCAGGTTCAACCCCGGCAGCCCGGACGGCACCGCACCGGTGATTGCCACGCCCCGCTCGGCCAGGCCGAGCAGCGGCACCAGCGCGGTCGCGCCGAGCACCACGAACATCGGGGCCAGCTTGGCGCCGATGTCGGCCGCGACCGGCTTGACGCGCAGCGCGCGCAGCAGCGGCGCCAGGGTGTGGCGCGCCGCCACCAGCAGCGCCAGCGAGCCGAGACCAAGCAGCGCGCTGGGCAGGTGCGGCGCGGTGGGCGCGCCGCCGACCAGGGGCCGCAGCTGGCCCCAGGCGATCACCAGCGCCGAGCCGATGGTGAAGCCGCTCATCACCGGGCGTGAGAAGAAGTTGGCGAGAAAGCCGATGCGCAGCAGGCCGCACGCCAGCAGCACCACGCCCGACAGCAGCGCCAGCTGGGCCGCCAGCACGCCGTACAGGGCGCTGCCGGGCACGGCCAGCGGCGCCAGGGTCGATGCCGTCATCAGCGAGATGATCGCCATCGGCCCCACCGACTGGGTGGAGCTGGTGCCGAACAGCGCGTACAGCAGCGGCGGGACGATGCTGGCGTAGATGCCGGCCACCGGCGGCAGGCCGGCCACCAGGGCGTAGGCCATGCCCTGCGGGATCATCATCATCGCGACCACGATGCCGGCGCTGATGTCGCCCGGCAGCGCAGCGCGGCGGTATTGCCGCAACCACTGAAGCATCGGTATGTCTGGCTGGATTGCCGGATTGGAAAGGCCGCTAGCGTAGCATATTTACCGCCCCGCCGGCCCATCCGGCCAACCGCTTCTCAGGCTGCCAGCGCTACCAGCCACACTCCCGCCGCGCCGATCGCCGCGCCCAGCGCGCGGCGCAGCCGCTCGACTGGAATCGCACCGGCCAGCATCACCAGCGCGCTGGCCAGGATGAAGCCGGCGCCGCTGCTCATGCCGCTTAATTCGTTGCCGTGCGCCAGGCCATGCACGAAGGCGCATGCGCCGACCGTGACCACCGCCAGCTCCGGCGGCACGCGCCGCTGCAGCGCCGGCGCGCAGGCGGCCAGCACGCCCAGCAGCAGCACCGAGGCGGCGATCGACAGTTCCAATGCCGGCAGCGCGACCCGGCCGCCGGCGCTGGCCGCGCCCAGCGCCATCAACACCAGGAAGGTCGGCGCCAGCACCACGCCATGACGCTGCTGGCGGCTCCACAGGCCGACCGCCAGCAGCGCCAGCAGGTGGTCGATGCCGGTCACCGGATGCAGCAGGCCGTTCACGAAACCGCTGTCGGCGCCGTGGCCCGGGTGGGCCGCGGCCGGCAACGCCACTATTAACATGCCCGCCGCCAGCGTCACGCGGCGCGCCATCGTCATCTTTTTTGTCATCCCTCGTTCTCCCTGCGCCGCGGCGCATCTCTGTCAATGGTCCAGCAAACCCTGTTCGCGCACGAACGCCACCACCTGGTCCACGCCCTCGCCGGTGCGCAGGTTGGTGAACACGAATGGCCGCGTTCCACGCTGGCGCCGCGCATCCCCGGCCATGATCCCGAGGTCGGCGCCGACGTGCGGCGCCAGGTCGGTCTTGTTGATGATCAGCAGGTCAGAGCGCGTGATGCCGGGCCCGCCCTTCCTCGGGATCTTCTCGCCGCCGGCGACGTCGATCACGTACAGCGTCAGGTCCGACAGCTCCGGACTGAAGGTGGCCGCCAGGTTGTCGCCGCCCGACTCGACCAGCACCAGCTGCAGCGCCGGGAACTCGGCCTGCAGGCGCGCGATCGCTTCCAGGTTGATCGAGGCGTCCTCGCGGATCGCCGTGTGCGGACAGCCGCCGGTCTCCACGCCCATCAGGCGCTCGGGCGGCAAGGCGCCGGCGCGCAGCAGGATCTCCATGTCCTCGCGCGTGTAGATGTCGTTGGTGATCACGGCCATGTCGTACTGCTCGCGCATGCGCCGGCACAGCATCTCGCACAGCGCCGTCTTGCCCGAGCCGACCGGCCCGCCGATGCCGACCCTGAGCGGACTGGAGAGCCGTGGGTTGGAAGCTGCCGTCATCTTCTGATCCTCAGTTGGTTAGTTACGAACGATACAGCCGACCGTGCTGCACCTCGTGCCGCATCGACAGCATCGACAGGCCCGGCGCCCAGTTCGACATTGCCTCATCAGGCAAGGCGCGCGCCACCGCCCCGGCCGCCTCGACTGCCGGCCGCAGTGCCAGCAGCAGGCGCTGCCCGGCCACCTGCCCCAGCGGCACCGACTTCACGCACACCAGCACCTGGTTCTCGGTCCAGGCGAAGATCGACGCCAGCAGCGCTTCCTCGTGCGGGATATCGAGGCCGTCGACCGCGCAGGCGAAGGCCAGCGGCAGCGTCACCTCGCCAGTCAGCGCCGTTGTGTCGGCAACCCCGAGTTCGGCCACCAGCCGCGCCAGCGAATAGCCCATCTGCACGCTCTCGGCGCGCAGTTCGGCCGTGTCGCGCGAGGCCAGGAAGCGTTCGCCCAGCTCGGCCACCGCCGCCCCGTCGCGCGCCGCGAAGGCCGCCATCAGGCGCCACAGCAGCGGCGCTTCCCAGCGCGCCACAACTTCGTCCAGGCAGCGCGCGATCCAGGCGTGAGCGCTGGCGGCGTCATGCACCAGTCCCTCTTCCAGCGCCGACTCCAGTCCTTGTGAATAGCTGTAGCCGCCGATCGGCAGCGCCGGGCTGGCCAATTGGAGCAGGTGCAGCAGCGCGGCGGCGTTCATGTATTTGAAAGATCCGATGGCCGGTGAATCTTCTGCCGCAGCGGCACCGGCGCCAGCAGGCCGCCGGCGCCATGCTCGTGACTGTGGCCATGTCCACCGCCATAGGCGCCCGACTCCGGCTCGAACGGCGCCAGCTCCTCGTCGACCACGCCGCCCAGTCCCTCCAGCATTTCCTTCAGCACCGGATCGGCCCGGATACGCAGCCAGCCGTCGCCGACCTGGGTCCGGGTATGCCGGTTCCCGAGGTGGAAGGCGCAGCGCGCCAGCAAAACGGCGTCCGCACAGCGCACCACATAGGTCGGCTCCGGCGCCGCGACGATGCGCACCACGCGGCCGTCGTCGCCCTTCAACAGTTCGCCGTCGCGCAGCACCGTGCCGCGCACCACGAACAGCGCCGCCTCCTCGCCCGACTCCAGGCGCACGCGCTGGCGGCAGCGCTCGCGCGCGTCGAACGGCAGCAGCAGGCGGTCGTGCACCGTGTCCGCATGCGTGATCCTGGTATGCAGCGACAGCATGCGCGGCTCCTCTAGAACAGAAAATAACGCTGCGCCAGCGGCAGCATGGCGGCCGCTTCGCACACCAGCAAGCGGCCGTCGGCGCGCACTTCGTAGGTTTCAGGATCGACCTCCATGTGCGGCGTGGCGGCGTTGTGGACCATGTCGCGCTTGGCCAGGCCGCGCGTGCCGCGCACCGGCATCACGGTTTTCAGCAGTCCCAGCTCGCGCCCAATGCCGGCATTGAACGCCGCCTGCGAGACAAAGGTGAACGACTTGCGTAAACCACCGCCGAAGGCGCCGAACATGGGCCGGTAATGCACCGGCTGCGGCGTCGGAATCGACGCGTTCGGGTCGCCCATCAGGCTGGCCGCGATCATGCCGCCCTTCAGGATCATCGACGGCTTGACGCCGAAGAAGCTTGGGCGCCACAGCACGATGTCGGCGATCTTGCCCGGCTCGATCGAGCCGACCGCGTGCGCGATGCCGTGCGTGATGGCCGGGTTGATCGTGTACTTGGCGACGTAGCGCTTGGCGCGCAGGTTGTCGTTGCGGCTTGAGTCGCCTTCCAGTGCGCCGCGCTGGACCTTCATCTTGTGCGCGGTCTGCCAGGTGCGCAGGATGGTCTCGCCCACGCGGCCCATGGCTTGCGAATCGGACGACATCATCGAGATCGCGCCCAGGTCGTGCAGGATGTCTTCGGCGGCAATGGTCTCGCGCCGGATGCGCGATTCGGCAAAGGCCACGTCCTCGGCGATGGCCGGGTCGAGGTGGTGGCACACCATCAGCATGTCGAGGTGTTCGTCGAGCGTGTTGACGGTGAACGGGCGCGTCGGGTTGGTGGACGACGGCAGCACGTTGGGCAGGCCGACCGCGGCGATGATGTCCGGCGCATGGCCGCCGCCGGCGCCCTCGGTGTGGAAGGTGTGGATGGTGCGGCCCTTGAACGCGGCCACGGTCGACTCCAGGAAGCCCCCTTCGTTGAGCGTGTCCGAATGCAGCGCCACCTGCACGTCCATGCGCTCGGCCACGGCCAGGCAGCAGTCGATCGCGCTCGGGGTGCTGCCCCAGTCCTCGTGCAGCTTGAGGCCAATCGCGCCGGCTTCGACCTGCTCTTCCAGCGCGCGCGGCCGGCTGGCGTTGCCCTTGCCCAGGAAGCCCAGGTTCATCGGAAACGCGTCGGCCGCCTGCAGCATGGCGTGGATGTGCCAGGCGCCCGGCGTGCAGGTGGTGGCGGCGGTGCCGACCGCCGGGCCGGTGCCGCCGCCCAGCATGGTGGTCACGCCCGACATCAAGGCTTCCTCGATCTGCTGCGGGCAGATGAAGTGAATGTGGCTGTCGACGCCGCCGGCGGTGACGATCATGCCCTCGCCGGCGATGATCTCAGTGGCGGCGCCGATCGGGATCGTCACGCCGGGCTGGATGTCCGGGTTGCCGGCCTTGCCGATGGCGGCGATCAGGCCATCCTTGATGCCGATGTCGGCCTTGACGATGCCCCAGTGGTCGAGGATCACGGCGTTGGTGATCACGGTATCCATCACGCCGGATCTCGGCAGCTGCGACTGGCCCATGCCGTCGCGGATCACCTTGCCGCCGCCGAACTTCACTTCTTCGCCGTAGGTCGCGTAGTCGCGCTCGATCTCGATCACCAGCTTGGTGTCGGCCAGGCGGATGCGGTCGCCAACCGTGGGGCCGTACATGTCGGCATAGGCCTGGCGTGTGATGGCGGCCATCAGGCGTCTCCCTCGGGCGCCAGTGGCCCCATCACCCGCCCCTGGAACCCGACCACGACCCGCGCACCGGCCAGGTCGACCAGTTCCACCGTGCGGCGCTGGCCCGGCTCGAAGCGCACGGCGGTGCCGGCCGCGATGTTCAGGCGCATGCCGCGCGTAGGTTCGCGCTCGAACTGCAAGGCGTCGTTGACCTCGTAGAAGTGATAGTGCGAGCCGACCTGGATCGGCCGGTCGCCGCTGTTCGCCACCGTCACGCTCAGCGTGCGGCGACCGGCATTGAGCGCGATGTCGCCGTCTTCGAGAAAGTATTCGCCGGGGATCATCTCGCGCTCCAGGTCAGGGAATCGGATGGTGGACGGTCACCAGCTTGCTGCCGTCCGGGAAGGTGGCTTCGACCTGGATCTCCGGGATCATCTCGGCCACGCCGTCCATCACGTCGGCGCGCGTCAGAATGGTGGCGCCCTCGCTCATCAACTCGGCCACCCTGCGGCCGTCGCGCGCGCCTTCCATGATGGCGGCGCTGATCAGGGCCACCGCTTCCGGATAATTGAGCTTGAGCCCACGCGCACGCCGCCGTTCGGCCAGCAGCGCGGCGGTGAAGATCAGCAGCTTGTCCTTTTCGCGCGGTGTCAGGTCCATGGCGGCTCGCTTCAGGTATTCCAGATGCGCGGGACGCAGGCCGGGCGTCCCAGCAGGTAAGGGCGTAGCACCTGCCACACGCGCAGCATTGCCGCGCGCGCCGCCTCGGAATCGTCGCCCAGGTGGCGCGCCACGAACACCGATTTCACCTGGCTCACGCCCAATAACGGATCGGCCGCGCGCAGACTGGCCTGCAGCGCAGCCGGCACCGCCTTGCCGACGGCCAGGAAGGTGGCGCACACCGAGCGCCCGTTCAATCCCAGCGGACTGGCCAGGCCCTGCGGCGTCAGCGTGCCCTGCTCCCACCACAGCATGCGCCCATCCTGGCGGATGCGGGTGCGCTGGGTGATGCGGCCGGAGGTGAAGGTTTCGCCGGCGGCGCGCCGGCCGAAGCACAGGATCTCGCTGCCGAGGTAGACCGCGTCCGGCGCCAGTTCGACCTCGTGCTTCAGGTCGACGCAGGCGGCGTCATAGAAGATGGTTTCCTGCGGCAGCCACTCGATTGCCGCACCGCCCCCGGCGCGCAGCCGCACCGCTTGATGCGACGTGCGGCCGTTGGCGCGGTACCACTTGGCGGCGCCCGGACTGGTGGCCAGCACCAAGCAACTGGCGCCGGCGTCGATGTCGATGTCGAGCCGGTCGCCGCCGACCACGCCGCCGGGCGGATGCACCACGATCACGTGGCACACGCCTGGGCCTTCCGGATACAGCGCCTTCTGCACCCGCAGCGGGCCGCAATGGGCGCGCCGGGTCAGCCGTGTGACGCCGCCGTCGCGCGTGAAGCCCAGGCGCAGGCTGGCCTGCCACGATGGCACATCGACGGTAGGTTCAGGAAGGAGGCAATCGCGCATGCTTATCGAAAGAGCACGATGCATGCCAACGCTGCGGCTGACGATTGAGGGAAGCCATTCAGTCAGGGCGGGTAGAAACCGCACCAGCACGGGTCGCGCGCACCGCGGCAGTGCCGCCATGCGCCGCCACGTCCACTACTGCATCGCCAGCTCGACGCAATTGCGCCCGGCACGCTTGGCGCGCGCCAGCGCCGCATGCACCCGCACGGCCAGCGAATCCCCGCTCTCGGATTCGCCCAACTGGGCCACGCCGAGGCTGATGGTGACGTGGTCGCACCCGGGAATTTCGACCTGCTCGACCGCCGCGCGCAGCTTCTCGGCCATCTTGAGGCCCTCGATCGCGCTGGTGTGCGGCGCGATCACGTGGAACTCCTCGCCGCCCGAGCGGATCAACACGTCGCTCGAGCGCAGCAGCGCGCGCGCCGTGTCGGCCACGGTGCGCAGCGCGATGTCGCCCACCGGGTGGCCGTAGGTGTCGTTGACGGCGCTGAAGCGGTCGATGTCGAACGCGATCAGCGCCAGCGGCAGGCGGTAGCGGCGGGCGCGCTTGATCTCCGCTTCCAGCAGCTGTTCGCCGTGGCGGCGGTTGGCGACGTCGGTCAGGGCGTCGGTGGTGGCCAGGTGCGTCACGCGCGCCAGCAGGGCTTCGTTCTCGCGCGCCGCCTCGGCCATGCGCAGGCCGACGCCGGCCAGGCGCGCCAGTCCGTCCAGCGCATCGAGCTGCGCATGCGAGAACGGCCGCGCATGATCGAACAGCAGGCACAGCGAGCCACGCGGCCCGCCCGGCCCTTCGCCGGGAATCGGCAGGCCGAGCACCGCGCGCACGCCGAACTTGCCGAGGCGCTCGGCCAGTTCCGGCTCGCCCGCCTTGTCGGGCGCGTCGAGCAGCGTGAGCTCGCCGCCCGTCGCGGCCAGCAGGCCGGGGAAGGCATGGCGCAGCGGCGACTGCAGCAGGCGCGCGCCGGGCTGCAGCAGCGCACCCAGGCGCAGGCCGGGCAAGCCCTGTTCCGCTTCCAGGTGCAGGTCGCCGTCGCGGTGCTGGAACAGCGCCGCATGCGCCACGCCGGGCCAGGCGGCCAGCGCCGCGCACAGGCGCTCGGCAAAGCGTTCGCTGTCGTCGGCGTCTCGCAGCGCTTCCTGGCCGGCGCCGTGCAGCGCCAGCAGGCCGCGCAGCTCTTCTTCGCCCGGCGTCGGCGCCGGTCGCGGCGCCGCATGCATATGAGCGGCGCGCAGGCGCGCGTCGAGCATGGAGCGCAGCTGCTGTTCGCGCAGCGGGCCGATGGCGTAGTCGATCGGCCCGAAGCCCATCAGGGCCGGCAGCCAGCCGGCATTGGTGAAGGGGCACAGCACCAGCACCGGCGCCTTGACGGCGGCGCGCGCCGCCACCAGCGCGCCCAGCGGCGCCAGGTCGAGGCCGATCTCGCAGCGTTCCAGGTCGAGGATCAGGAGGTCGGCCGATTCGCGCTCGAGCAGGCTTGCCGCCTGCTCGGCGCCGGCGGCCACGCGCAGTTGGGCAAACAGGCCGCCGCAGGCATGCTGGAAGTCGGCACGGCGCTGGCCGACCGGATTGACGAACAGGCCGGTGGTATGTTCACGCGGGCCGTCTGGTTGCTGCATCCTGGTATCTCCTTGGTTCCCCTGCGGGCAGTGTGCCATAAAACCGCACTGCGAGTGGGCCTGGTCAAAGTCACCGCTGTGTGTGGAAGCGCACCGTCGCCCTGGCGCGTGCGTCCAATACTCTCCAGATCGAATCAACGTTTATGGGAGAACGCACCATGACTCAGCAGAAGGATGACGCCGCAAACAGTGTAGCCAACAAGCAGAAGGCAATCCAGAGCCGGCAAGACCAGGCCGACAAGGCCAAGCAGGAGCAGCAAGGCGGAGGCGATGACGACGGCGCGGTGCAGACCGGCGTCGATCAGCCGGAAACGCCGATGCCGGCTCAGCACCTGGCCAAGCCCGGCATCGAAGCCCAGATGGAACTCAAGCCCAAATTCATGGCCGAGCAATACAAGGGCAGCGGCAAGCTGGAAGGATTCAGCGCCATCGTCACCGGCGCCGACTCCGGCATCGGTCGCGCAGTGGCCGTACTGTTCGCGCGCGAAGGCGCCGACGTCGCCGTGCTGTACCTGAACGAACACGAAGACGCGGAAGAAACCAGGCGCTGCATCGAGGCCGAGGGCCGCCGCTGCATCACGATCTCGGGCGACGTCAAGGACGCCGCCTTCTGCAACGACGCCGTGGCCAAGGTGGTCGCCGAATTCGGCAAGCTGGACGTCCTGGTAAATAACGCCGCGTTCCAGGAACACGCCGACTCGCTGCTCGACATCACCGACGAGCGCCTCGACGAGACCTTCCGCACCAATATCTACGGCTACTTCCACATGGCGCGCGCCGCCCTGCCGCATCTGAAACAAGGCTCGTCGATCATCAACACCGGCTCGGTCACCGGCCTGAAAGGCTCGAAAAAGCTGCTCGACTACTCCAGCACCAAGGGCGCGATCCACGCCTTCACCATGTCGCTGGCCTCGAGCGTGATCGAGCAAGGCATCCGCGTCAACGCCGTGGCTCCGGGCCCGGTCTGGACGCCACTGAACCCGGCCGACCAGACCCCGGAACAGCTGAAGGAATTCGGCGCCAGCACCGACTTCAAGCGCCCGGCGCAGCCGGAAGAGCTGTCGCCGGCCTACGTGTTCTTGGCGTCGCCCGTGTGCTCGGGCTACATCAGCGGCATCATCCTGCCGATCACCGGCTCGGTAGGCTAAGCCTTCGTTCCAGCATTTGAATCACGACGAGAGAGAGGAGACGCCATGGCGCGCAGCATGTGGAAAGGGGCGATCAGTTTCGGGCTGGTCCACATTCCGGTCGATATGTATCCCGCGGTCGAGAGCAAGGGGCTCGACCTCACCATGCTCGACCGGCGCGACTTCTCGCCCGTCGGCTTCAAGCGCTACAACAAGGGCAACGGCAAGGAAGTGTCCTGGGACGACATCGTCAAGGGCTACGAATACGAGAGCGGCGAATACGTGGTGCTGTCGGACGAAGACCTGCGCCGCGCCAATCCGGAAGCTACCCAGACCATCGACATCCAGGCCTTCGTGCAGGCCGAAGACGTGCCGCTGATCTACTACGACCAGCCCTACTACCTCGCGCCCGGCAAGGGCGGCGCCAAGGTCTACGCCCTGCTGCGCGAGACGCTGCGCGAAGCCGGCAAGATCGGCATCGCGCGCGTGGTCATCCGCGTCAAGCAGCACCTGGCGGCGCTGGTGTGCGTGGGCGACACCATCGTCCTGAACACCCTGCGCTTTCCGGACGAGATGCGCGATCCGGATGAACTCAAGATTCCGTCGCCGAATTCGAAGACCGCCGCCGTCACCGTCAAGGAACTCAAAATGGCGATGGCGCTGGTCGAAGGCATGAGCGAGGACTGGGAGCCGAAGCAGTACCACGACACCTACCGCGAAGACGTGCTGGCGATGGTCAAGAAAAAGATCAAGGCGCGCCAGACCAAGACCATCACCGAGCCGGAACCGGAGAAGGAAAAACGCACCACCGGCAAGGTCATCGACCTGGTGGCGCTGCTGCAGGCCAGCCTGGGCAAGAAGCCGGCCAAGGCCGCGCTGGCGGCGATGGCGGAAGGCGATGATGACGACGACGATGATCCGCCACCACGCAAGTCGAAGAAGCCGGCGGACGACGAAGACGATGACGACGACGTCTCAGCACCACGCGCGCGCAAGGCCCCGGCACGTGCGCCGGGCCGGCTGAACGCGACGGCTGCGAAATCGACCCGCACCACGGCGGCCAAGGCGGCGGCCAAGCCGGCGGCGAAGACGGCCGCAAAGAAAGCGGCTACCAAGGCGGTCGCCGCCAAGAAGGCCCCGGCACAACGCAAGAAGGCGGCGTGAGGATGGAGGAATTCATCGACTTCCTGCAATGGCCGGCGATGCTGGTCACCCTGTTCGCCGCTTACCTGATCGGTTCGAAACGCGCCCAGCGGCGCGTGTTCGGGTTCACGATGTTCATACTCAGCAATATCCTGTGGATTATCTGGGGCTGGCACGACGGCGCCTGGGCGCTGATCACGCTGCAGCTGGCCCTGATGGCGATGAACATCCGCGGCATCTTCAAGAACGAAACATCATGAACCCCTATCACTGTTTCGGTTTTACCGATTGTAAAATCGTGCTATTTCTTAATTTACTGATTTAAAATATCTATCAAAATCTATTGAATCCATAAAATCAATTAACTTTTCCTTTTTCGCATTGCTCCGTAGAATCTCTTTCATTGAAGCTTTACACACAAATGAAGGAGATTCAGATGACCAATCCCCGCCTGACCACCGCTTCCGGCATCCCGGTTGCCGACAACCAGAATTCGCTCAGCGCCGGCCCGCGCGGCCCGCTGCTGCTGCAAGACTTCCACCTGATCGAGAAGCTGCAGCACTTCAACCGCGAGCGCATTCCAGAGCGCGTGGTGCACGCCAAGGGTTCGGGCGCCTACGGCACCTTCACCGTCACCCACGACCTGAAGGCCTTCACCAAGGCCAAGCTGTTCGACGAAGTCGGCAAGAAGACCCCGGTGTTCCTGCGCTTCTCGACCGTCGGCGGCGAAAAAGGCTCGGCCGACACCGAACGCGATCCGCGCGGCTTCGCCCTGCGCTTCTACACCGAAGAAGGCAACTGGGACCTGGTCGGCAATAACACGCCGGTGTTCTTCATCAAGGACCCGATCAACTTCCCGGACTTCATCCACACCCAGAAGCGCGATCCGCAGACCAACCTGAAGTCGGCCAACATGATGTTCGACTTCTGGAGCAATGCGCCGGAAAGCCTGCACCAGGTGACGATCCTGTTTTCAAGCCGCGGCACCCCGGACGGCTACCGCCACATGGACGGCTTCGGCAGCCACACCTACAGCCTGATCAACGACAAGGGCGAGCGCACCTACGTGAAGTGGCACTTCAAGACGCGCCAGGGCATCAAGAACCTGAGCGCGGCGGAAGCGACCCGCATCGCCGGCACCGACCCGGACCACGCCCAGCGCGACCTGTTCAACGCCATCGCGGCCAACGACTTCCCGCAGTGGGACGTGCAGGTGCAGGTGGCCAGCGCCCAGCAACTGGCCGACTGGAGCCAGCGCACCGGCTGGAACCCGTTCGACCTGACCAAGGTGTGGCCGCATGGCGACTTCCCGAAGCTGCCGGTGGGCGTGCTGGAGCTGAACCGCAATCCGGACAACTACCACGCCGAAGTCGAGCAGGCTGCGTTCTCGCCGGCCAACGTGGTGCCGGGCATGGGCTACTCGCCGGACAAGATGCTGCAAGGCCGCCTGTTCGCCTACCACGACGCCCAGCTGTACCGCGTCGGCACCAACCACCAGCACCTGCCGGTGAACGCCCCGCGCTGCCCGTTCCACAACCAGCAGCGTGACGGCACCATGGCGATCGCCAACGGCGGCTCGGCGCGCAACTACTACACGCTCAATTCGGTCGGCGCCGGCGCCACCGGCATGGGCCACGGCGAAGGCGAGCTGGAACTGGACGGCAATGCCGGCCGCTTCGACTACCGCGGCGCCGAGGATGACTACACCCAGGCCGGCAACCTGTTCCGCCTGATGGACGAGCAGGCGCGCCAGAACCTGTTCGACAACCTGGCCGGCCCGCTGAGCCAGTGCGACCTGGACATCGTCGAGCGCCAGCTGCGTCACTTCGACAAGGCCGATCCGGCGTATGGCCGCGGTGTGCGCGCTTCGCTCAAGGCGCTGGGCCGCAATATTGATTAAACGTTTCCCCCAAGGTTCTCCAACCTTTCCCTTTGCCGCCATCCCGGACCGCCAGTTCCGGTCTGGCGGCTTTTTTTGCGTGGGTCCCGCCGAAGCTCAAGGCTTGAAGCCGAGCGTCTTCATTGCTTTAGTCAAGGTCTTGGCCGCCTTGCTGTAGCCCTCCCACGGCGCATTGCCTTCATCCAGCCGGGTATGCACGTTGGTGACATTCCACTGCGTGCTCGACGTCAGGCCCTGCAACTCGTCCCAGCGCAGCGGCACCGAGATGCCCAGGCCAGGGCGTACGCGCGCCGACCAGGCGCATACGGTGGTCGCGCCCTGCCCGTTGCGCAGGTAGTCGATGAAAATTTTGCCGACCCGGTTCTTCGGACCGCTCTTGAAGGCGAAGCGGTCCGGCAGCGTGGTCGCCATGTGGCGCACGACTTCCTGCGAGAACGCCTTGACCGTGTCCCAGTCCAGCCCGCCTTTGATCGGCACCACGACGTGCAGCCCCTTGCCGCCGCTGGTCTTCAGGAACGCGGGCAAGCCCAGCTCCTCGAGGAAGGCGCGCATCAAGAACGCCGCTTCCTGCACCTCCGGCCACTCGACGCCTTCGCCCGGGTCGAGGTCGAACACCATGCGGTTCGGCTTGTCGTAGGCGCGGCCGGTGGCGTTCTGGGTATGGAACTCGACCACGTTCCATTGCGACGCCGACAGGATGCCCTCGATGCCGGCGATTTCGAGCATCGGCGGGTGATCCGGATCGAGCGCCCCGTCCATATTGCGCACGCCAGGCATCTTCTTGACGTCGGCGTGCTTCTGGAAGAACAGCTCCTTGCCCACGCCTTCCGGCGCACGCACCAGCGACACCGGGCGGCCCTTCAAGTGTTCCATCATCAATTCGCCGACCAGCGCGTAATAGCGGATCAGTTCCAGCTTGGTGGTGCCGGTCTCGGCGTCAATCACGCGGTCGCCGTTGGTGACTTTCATGCTTGCCGGCATGCGGCTCGGGGCGTCTTGCGGTTCGGTGGTCTGCTTCGATTTCGGCACGGCCTTGCTCCCCTTCGGCGTCGCTTCTTCAGGCGCGGCCTCGACGTGGCGCGGCCGCTCGCGCGTGATGCCCTTGGCCGGCTTGTCCTCGCGCAGCCCCTGGAACACCGGGTGGCGCACGGCGCCGGCGCTGGTCCATTCCGAGAAGCTCACTTCGGCCACCAGCACCGGCTTGACCCAGTGGTGCTGGCGGCCCGGCACGGCGCGCGGCGGGAACGGACTGTCGTCGGTCTGGATCGCATCCAGCCGCTCCTTGATCGCCGCCAGCGAGGAATTGTTGAAACCGGAACCGACGTTGCCGGCGTAGCGCAGCACGCCCTCCTCGTCGTAGGTTCCCAGCAGTAGCGAACCGATGCCGGTGCGCGAACCCTTGGGATCGGTGAAGCCGCCGATCACGAACTCCTGGCGCAGGCCGCATTTGAGCTTGATCCATTCGGGCGAGCGGCGCGACACGTAGCGCGAATCGCGGCGCTTGCCGATCACGCCTTCCAGGCCGATCTTGCAGGCGGCCACCACCAGCTCGTCAGGTTTCGTGCCGAACTCGGCCGAGAAGCGCACGCGCTCGGACTTGGATTTGGACTTCTCCAACACCTGTTCGAGCAGCGTACGGCGGTCGACCAGCGGCATCTCGCGCAGGTCGTGGCCGTCGAAGTACGGCACGTCGAACAGGAAGAACACGATGTCTTCGGAGCGGGTCTCGTCAAAAGCCAGTTGCAGGCGGCCGAAATCGGGCTTGCCGGTGTCGTCGTGGACCACGATCTCGCCGTCGTACCAGCCGTCCGGCAGCTTCATGCGCTCCAGTTCGCGCTTGAGCGACAGCAGGCGGTCGGTCCAGTCGTTGGCGTTGCGCGTGATCAGGCGCACCTCGCCGTTTTCGATGCGCGCCAGCATGCGGTAGCCGTCGAACTTGACTTCGAAGACCCAGTTCTCGGGGTCGGGCGGCGGCGCGTCGACCAGCGTGGCCAGTTCGGGCGAGAATTTCTCGGGCAGCGCGACCTTGTCCATCACAGGGTCGGCAAGTTTGGCGGACGACTTTCCTGCAGCAGCCTTTTTTGCGGCCGGCCTCGCGGCAGGTTTAGCAGCCGCCTTCGTCGCGGACTTCGCGGCGGCCTTTTTTGCCGGCGCTTTTTTAGCGGCGGCGCGCTTCGGCGCCGCATCCTGGTCGGCTTCCTCCTCTTCCTCGCGCAACGCCTCGACCTTGCGCTCGGCCGGCGCCGGCATCGGCAGGCTCTTGACGCTGTCCGGCATCTCGTCGACCACCGAGAATTCTTCCGACGAGCGCGCGTATTCGTCCTTCTCCTTGATCAATAGCCACGCCTCCTGCTTCTCGCCGCGACTCTTCATGCGCACCAGCGCCCAGCGTCCGCGCATCTTGTGGCCGTGGATTTCGAACTTGATGCTGCCTTTGGCGAAGCCGGCGTGCGGGTCCTCGAGCGGGGTCCAGGTACCCTTGTCCCAGATGATCACCTTGCCTGCGCCATATTGCTTCGGCGGAATCGTACCCTCGAAGTCGGAATACGAAATCGGGTGGTCCTCGACGTGCACCGCCATGCGCTTGTCGCGCGTGTCGTAGCTGGGGCCTTTCGGCACCGCCCAGCTTTTCATGGTGCCATCGAGTTCGAGGCGGAAGTCGTAGTGCAGGCGCGTGGCCCAATGTTTCTGGATCACGAAGGTCAGCGCATCGACGCCGGGATCGCCGCCCTCGGCCGGCTCGCTGGTAATGGTGAAGTTGCGTTTCGCTTTGTAGAGTTTGAGCGCATCTGGCATGGCGGCACCTGTGTGGAACTCGATGCCCCAGCGTAGTCCTGCGCCGCGCGCCGGACTGTTCGGCAACGAACGCAGCATGTGGCCGAAAATGCAAATGTAAGCGGATGTAAGGCCCGTCAACTGGGCGTCTGGCGCTCGCGTTATCACCTCAGTAACCCGGCAATAGCCGAGTTACCGAAAACCATCGAGGCAACACCTGTTTAACTAAAGTGAAGGAATGAAATCATGAGCAAAATCGTCGCCACCCTGATCGCCGGCCTGTTCGCTACTTCCGTGTTTGCCCAGACCCCGGCCGCCACCAGCACCACGGCAACCACCACTGAAGCCAAGGCCGACGCCAAGGCCGCGAAAGACGTGGCCAAGGCCGATGCCAAGCACGCCAAGGAAGTCGCGAAAGCCGACGCCAAGGTAGAGAAGGCCAGCGCCGAAGCCAAGGCCGACGTCGCCGAAGCGAAGGCCGACGCCGCCGAGAAGAAAGCCAAGGCCGACCACAAGCACGCCGACAAGAAAGCCGAAGCCAAGGCCGACAAGGCTGAAGCCAAGGCAGACAATACTGCAAAAACCAACTGATCCCCGACCGCTCAGGGCCGCCACCTTCCGCATCATCGTTCCGATAACAGCCGGCTCGAGCCCCGCCATCCGCCTCCGGGTTACCCCGGAGGCGCGCCCGCTTCCGGTCCTCTAGAATACGGTGTTGCACCATGCTCCCGGCACAAAGGACACCATGCACCGAATCGTCTTCCTCGACCGCGACAGCCTGCCCACCGAGGTCCGCGCGCCCGCCCTTCCCCACGCCTGGCAAGACCATGACGCCACCCGCGAAGACCAGGTGGTCGGACGCCTGGCCGGCGCCACGATCGCGATCACCAACAAGGTGCCGCTGCGCGCCGCCGCCCTCGACCAGCTGCCCGACCTGAAGTTCATCGCCGTCGCCGCCACCGGCACCGACAACGTCGACCTGGCCGCCTGCCGCGCGCACGGCATCGCGGTGGCCAACATCCGCGACTATTCGGTGGTCTCGGTGCCGGAACATTGCCTGACTTTGATGCTGGCCCTGCGCCGCAACCTGCGCGCCTATGCGCACGACGTCGAGGCCGGCCAATGGGAAACCTCGAGCCGCTTCTGCCTGCTCGGCCACCCGATCGGCGACCTGGCCGGCAGCCGGCTCGGCATCGTCGGCTACGGCGCGCTGGGACGCAAGGTGGCCGCGCTCGGACGCGCCTTCGGCATGGAGGTATGCGCCTCGTCGCGTTCGCGCATCGACGCTGCCGGCGTGACGCAGCTGGAACTGGACGAGCTGCTGCGCCAGGCCGACGCGATCAGCCTGCACCTGCCGCTCACCGAGCAGACGCGCCACATGATCGGCGCGCGCGAACTGGGATTGATGAAGCCGGGCGCGCTGTTGATCAACACCGCGCGCGGCGGCCTGGTCGACGAGGCGGCGCTGGCCGAGGTGCTGGCCACGGGCCGCATCGGCGCCGGCTTCGACGTCCTGAGCAAGGAGCCGCCCTCGCCCGACAATCCGCTGCTGCGCCTGCGCCTGCCGAACTTCATTCTGACCCCGCATGTGGCCTGGGCCAGTGCGGGTGCGATGCAGACGCTGGCGGATATGCTGGTCGATAACATCGAGGCCTGGGTTGCCGGGACGCCGCGCAACCTGGTGTAGAGTGGCTGACAAACCCTCTCGACCAACCTCCAGCATGTGAATGAGGAGGCGCGCATCATCGGCTTGGGTCGCCTGCGCCAGCTTCCTGATCCTTGTTGATCGAGGGCTGGCGATTTTTCATTGCCTGCATGAAGCGCTTGTGGTTCTCGCTAAGTGCATCAATATCGTTGTACTTGGCGAAGAACGCCGCGCACAGCTCGCGCGTCACCTGATCATCTTCGGAATGTAGATGCGCTTTACCCAGGTCATCGGCCATCCACGCTTTCACGTCATCCAGATTTCCTCCGAACTTTACTGCCCCATAAATATAGCGGCCGATCCCGTCAAAATTCATCGTCATGGTGGTAACCAGAAGGTTTTGTTACGCGTGCTGAGAAGGATACAACTGCGCCGCGCTGACTGAGTGCCTATCCGCGCGGCACCTGCGACGCATCCGGCGCCACCAGGGGCAACTCCAGCACGAACGCGGTGCCGGCTCCCGGCGCACTCTCGACCCGGATCGTCCCACCCAGCAGCGTGGTGACGATATTCCAGGCGATGTTGAGTCCCAGCCCGGTGCCACCCTGCCCCATGCGCGTGGTGTAGAACGGATCGAAGATGCGGCCCAGGTGCTCGCCCTCGATGCCGCGGCCGTCGTCGCGGAACGTCAGGCGCACCAGTCCTTCCAGGCGGAATGCCTGCAACGCCATGACGCCGCCCTCCGCCTCGAACGCGTGCAGCATCGCGTTGTTGACGAAGTTGATGATCACCTGTCCCAGCGGCCCCGGATAGCCATCCATCACGATGCCGGGCGGGACGTCCAGCAGCAGCTGGTGGCCGGCGCGGCGCACCGTGTTCATCATGGTCGCCGCGATCTCGTGGCAGGCCTGGGCCAGGTCGAAACGGCGGCGCTGGTCGCTGGCCTGGTCGACCGACACCTGGCGGAAGCTGCTCACCAGCTCGGCCGCGTTGTGCAGGCTGCGCGCGATCAGTTCGGACGCTTCGATCGAAGCCGCCATATATCCTTCCAGATCGGAGCGCTTGAGCGTGGCCGTCTCCAGGCGCCGTGCCAGCGCGCCGGTGCGATCCTGCAGCGTGCTCGCCATCAAGAGGCTGTTGCCGATCGGCGTGTTCAGTTCGTGCGCCACGCCCGCCACCAGCGAGCCGAGCGAGGCCAGCTTTTCGTGCGCCGCCAGCTGGGCTTGCGTTTCCTTGAGCTGGTGGTAGGCGTCGGCGTTGTCGATCGCCACGCCGACGTAGGCGGCGAGCGTGCCCAGCATGTCGAGGTGCACCTGGGAATAGGCGTACGGCGCCAGGCTCTGCACCGTCACCGCGCCCAGCACCCGTTCGCCCACCGTCACCGGCACGCACAGCAGCGAAGCGGGACGCAGGCGCGGGTCGACGCCGGGCGGCGCCGCGAGTGCTGCGGCGTCGAACGACGCCGGCACCTGCAACGCGGGGCCCAGCACTGCGTCCAGCTCGGCCGCGACGTCGCCCAGCAGGATTTCGCGCCCCTCCAGCGCGCAGGCAAGCAGCAGGTGGCGCGTACCCTCCAGCGCCAGTTCGCCAGGCGCGGCGCGGCGGCCGTCGGCCATCACGAACGGCAGCTCGAGCACGCCGCGTCCCGGACGCAGCAGCGCCACCGCGAACACCGGCGCCTCCATCAGTTCGCCGACGTGCTGGTACAGCGTGGCCATGATCGCTTCATTGTCCAGGTTGGCGGTCAGCACCCGCCCCATGTCGGACAGCAGCGCGATGTCGCGGTGGGCGCGCTCGACCGATTCCTTCTGGCGCTCGGCGTCTTCCTTCTGCAGGCGCAGCTCGGCGGTGCGGGCGCCGACCTCGCGCTCGAGCTGGTCGGTCTGCTGCACCAGGGTGTGCACGCGCATGCGGTAGGCCAGGTATGACAGCGCCAGCACGGTCGCCGCCATCAGCGTGCGGAACCACCAGGTCTTCCAGTACGGCGGCGTGATCGTGATCGCCAGCGCGGCCGCTTCCGGATTCCATACGCCGTCCTTGTTGCTGGCGCGGACCCGGAACACATAGCGGCCCGGATCCAGATTGGTGTAGGTGGCGAAGCGGCGCGCGGCGGTGGTGTCGACCCAGCCCTGGTCGAAACCGTCGAGGCGGTAGGCGTAGCGGTTGCCGAGCGGGTCGGCGTAGTGCAGCGCCGCGAATTCGAGCGTGAACACGGCGTCGCGGTGCGACAGCGTCAGTTCCTTGCGCGCCGGCAGGTCGTGCACGCCGAGCGAGCGGTTCAGCACCAGGAGGTCGGTGATCGCCACGGTCGGCGCAAACGGGTTGTCGCGCACCTCGGACGGCTGGAACGAGGTCATGCCGTTCATGCCGCCGAAGTGCATGCGGCCGTCGGGGCCGCGCCAGCCCGAGCCGACGAAGTACGAGCCGTCGATCAGGCCGTCCTTGGCGGTATAGCTCTTGGTCTGGCCGCTGCGCGGGTCGATGCGCGTGATGCCGGCGGTGGTGCTGGCCCACAGGTTGCCGTCGCCATCCTCGAGCGCGACCCCGATCGGCGGCGCCGGCTGTTCGCCGCCGAACGGGAAGAAGCGGAAGCGTCCGCCCTCTTCCCCTTGCTCCATGCGGTGCAGGCCGCCGGCAGTGCCGACCCACAGCGCGCCGGCGGCGGCCTCGAGCAGGTTGTAGACGCGGCTGTGGCGCAGGCTGGCCGGGTCGGCCGGATCGTGGCGGTAGTGGGTGAAGGTGTTGGCGGCGCGATCGAACCGCTCCAGCCCCGACTCGGTGCCGACCCAGATGATGCCGTGGCGGTCTTCCAGCAGCGCCAGGCCGTAGTTGTCGCCCAGGCTGGTCGGGTCGTCCGGGTCGTTGCGCCAGCTGCGCGTGGTGTGCGCGCCCGGCGCCAGCGCCGACAGGCCGCCGCGGGTGACGATCCACAGCGTGCCGTCGCGCCCGACGCGCAGCGCCTGCACGTAGCTGCCGCCGCCGCCGGGGCCGAGCGGGATCCGGCCCGAGGTGCCGTCGGGGTCGCGCCACAGCAGGCCGGTGGGGGTGCCGATCCACAGCCGGCCGCCATTCATGTCGAGCGCCGTGACCACGCCGCCCGGCAGCAGCGGTGCGCGCATCCGTTCCAGGGCGCGCGTAACGGGATCGAGCCGCAGCAGGCCGTCGCCGGTGGTGCCGACCCAGATACGGCCGTCCGGATCGCCCTGCACCGCGCGCACCTTGGCCCGGCCCAGGCCGTCGGCGGTACCGTAGCGCGCGAAGCCGCCGCTGGCCAGGTCGGTGCGGCTGACGCCGCCAAAATAGGTGCCAACCCACAGCGTACCGGTGCGGTCGACCAGCACCGACATCACCTGGTTGTCCGACAGGCTGTGCTGGTCATACTGCGAATGGCGGTAGCTGACGAACTGGCCGCTGGCCGGATCGCGCCATTTCAGGCCGCCGGTGTCGGTACCGACCCACAGTTGCGCGCCGCCGTCGTGGTACAGGCGCTCGATGCGCAGGTCGGCCATGCGTTCGGCCGCGCCAAGGGGCTCCGGGCGCGGCGCGGCCTCGCCGACGCGCCAGGCGGCCAGGCCGGCGGCGGTGCCGATCCACAATGTTTCGCGCGGCCCCATCGACAGCGACAAGACGTTGTCGCGTGCCGGGTTGCGCCGCGCCGTTCCCGCCGGCTCGACCGTGAAATGCTCGAACCGGGCCGCGCCCGGCGCCAGGCGGTCAACGCCGGAGGCCATGCCGATCCACAGCGCGCCGTCGGCGCCCAGCGCCAGCGCATTGATGCGTTCGTCGCGCAGGCTGGCCGGGTTGCCCGGCTCGTGGCGCCAGGCGCGGTGGCGGCCACTGGCTGGATCGAAGCGCACCAGGCCGTCGCTGGTGGCCAGCCACAGTTCGCCGTTCGGGGCCGGCAGGATGGTGGTCACACCGCGCATCAGCGCCCGTCCCGGCTGCGCCAGCAGGTGGCGCTGGAAGCGGCCAGTGACCGGATCGAAGCGCGCCAGGCCGCCCTTGGTGCCGAACCACAGCACGCCTTTGGCGTCCTGGTACGAAGCCGACACGAAATTGTCGGGCAGGCTGCCGGGGTCGTTGGGGTCGTTGTGGAACACCGTCATGCGGTAGCCGTCGAAGCGGTGCAGGCCGGCCTGGGTGCCGAACCAGATGAACCCCTGGCGGTCTTGCAGGATGCTCAGCACCGACTGCTGCGCCAGGCCGTTTTCGCTGGTCAGGCGCTCGAAGCGCAGGCTGCGCTGGGCGGCGCCGGCCTCGCCGGACAGGATGGCGCACAGCACGGTGGCGATCAGCGCGGCGGCAAGAGCGGCACGAGCGGCAGCGCGCGGTAGGTAAAGCAGGCCGGCGTGGGCGGCCCTGGTCAAGCCCAGCATATTCTTCCGTTCGACAAGTCCAAGCGGCTAATCTACCAGAGGATCTATTGCCGGGAAATAATTCGAGACTTCCAGAAACAACAAGCCGCTGCTATAATGCGTGCATCGGGCGGCTGTAGCTCAGCTGGATAGAGTACTTGGCTACGAACCAAGGGGTCGTGGGTTCGATTCCTGCCAGCCGCACCAGGAAATGCAAGGGACCAGATCGCAAGATCTGGTCCCTTTTGCTTTGTTGCCTGCGTTCGTGATGGTCAGGTGAACGCCCTCCTGCGCTACCGTTTTCAGGGCCGGATGCACGAAATGGCAACGAGGCTTTGCCAAGACGCCAAGGTGCCGCTATAATGCCTGCATTGGGCGGCTGTAGCTCAGCTGGATAGAGTACTTGGCTACGAACCAAGGGGTCGTGGGTTCGATTCCTGCCAGCCGCACCAACCTTCTTCAGATAAGGGCACTTCGCAAGAAGTGCCCTTATTGCTTTGTGCGCTTGTTTTTCGGCGCACTACCTGCCAGCGAACGTCATGACCGACACCCTTGTCTTTCATCCGCAGCCCGACGAACACGGCAAGGCCGTGCGCCTCGTCCGCCCTTCGATTCCTACCGACCTCGATGACTGGCACGATCCGGCGCGGCGCGCCAGCGTGATCCCGCTCGGCGCCCTGCCCGCCGAACTGAACGGCGTGCCGTTCGCGCCCTGGCTCGACACGCCCACCACGCCCACCGGTTGGGACGCCGTCGCCGGCCAGGCCGCGATCGCCGAGCCTGATTTCATCGCGCCGCCCGGCAAGGCCGCCGCTGCCGGCGTGGTGATCGAGGAAGCCGATGGCCGCATCTGGGCGGTGGCGCCGTCGAACCGCTTCGGCGGCTACGACGCCACCTTTCCCAAAGGGCGGGTCGATCCCGGCATCGGGCTGCAGGCGAATGCCATTCGCGAAGCGTTCGAGGAATCCGGCCTGCGGGTGGAGATCGTCGCCTTTCTGGTCGACAGCGCGCGCACCCAGACGTACACCCGCTACTACCTGGCGCGCCGGGTGGGCGGTAATCCGTCGCTGATGGGCTGGGAAAGCCAGGCCGTGCACCTGGCGCCCTTGGAGGGCTTGGCGCAGCTGCTGTGCAATCCGAACGACCAGGCAGTGATCGCGGCCTTGATGCAGGCACGTGCCGGACTCACAAAATTAAAATGACCCTTTGCCAAGACGGGAACACCCCGCTATAATGCGTGCCTCGGGCGGCTGTAGCTCAGCTGGATAGAGTACTTGGCTACGAACCAAGGGGTCGTGGGTTCGATTCCTGCCAGCCGCACCAAAGTTTCAAAGAGAATGGCTCAGAAGAAATTCTGAGCCATTTTTCTTTTGCGGCGCCGACATGCCTTGCGCAGCAAGGTGACTTAGCAGCTTACCCGCACGGTGCCGTCTCCAGTACGCAGATCAATACCGATCCAGCACCGATAATGCGAGTTCGCAGGGTTTTCCAGACGCGCAGTGTACGAACAATAGACTCCCTTTTTCTGCCGCACGCGGTTTCTTGCCGTGTCATTGCAAACTTCCCTGGCATCAGGCCCAATCTGCTCGAATATCAGCTTGGCAGCTTCATCCCTGAACACGACTGTCAGTGCACTGTCATTCTTGGTAGGAAGTTCCGAATAGGCAGTGCCGCCAGAGTGAATCTTGTAGCTCGCCTGCACCGCATTCCACTCGTTCAACTCAGGATGTTTTTTATCGGCTTCACCAGCGCCAGCCGATTGAGAAGCGACGATAAGAATCAACATGGTAAGTTTGCGCATGCTCATCCGATCAAAGCTACGTGGAAATGGTTGTCATGCCCTAGGGCTGGCCTGACAAATGGGATGCTGGCATCGTTAAAATAGATCAGCTTCACCGGAGAGAACGTGCGGAACAGCCCGATCAATCTGGCGGTCGCGTCTCGGTCATACTGCCTGTCCGTCCACGTGACAGGCAATTCCAGCCCATCTTTGCGCATGGGCCGAACATCCACCTGAAGCCCGTCGAGATGCGTGTCGTGGTCATTGTCGTCAAACCGGTCGGCACGGCTGATATTCCCGATCCCGACACGGCGCCGGTCGATTCTTTGCCACTCCAGCGCCACCCGAAGAATCGCCTGCATCATGATCGGATGCGGATACTGGTAACCGCCCCGGTCCGGCTTCTTGTCCATCAGCCCGTAGTTGTAATACCCGGACTCGCTTGGAAAGCGCGGCAGCATGAAGAAACCGCGCTTGTCCCGGGTCGGCCGCAATGGATCGTCCTGTCGATTGGCCATGATGCCAGCCCATCATGCGCACGACTTGTTGCAGGCCAGATCCCAGCCGCCGGCGGTGTTGCCGCCCATGCCGCCGCCGATCTTTTGCTGCGAATACTTCCACTTGACCTTGGTGAAATGGAGCGCGATGTGGTCACGCAGGATGCTGCCCTCGCCCACCATTTGCTCCATGCTGCCAACAAGAACGTTCTCCAGCTCGACCTCGTAATACTTCACGCGCTTGCCGTCGCCATCGGCGCGCATGAATTCCAGCTTGGCCTTGGGAATGGTCTTGCCGTTCGAGCAGTGCTGCATCAGCACGGGCGACGCCAGGTCGGCAAGTTTTGCCAGCGACAGCGTGCGATATTCACTGCGGCCCGTGGTGCGTCCGCCGGTCGCGGAACCCGGCGCGGCAACAGGTTGCGTCACGCCCCATTGCGCCTGACTGACTTCGATCCAGCCCGCATGGGTGGAATCGGCCGATTCGCCCTTGATGCCGTCGATCTGCAGATAGACGTCGATTGCCATGTTGTAAGCTCCAGATGGTTGATATATCGACCATTCTCATCGGGGCATCGCCAGTCCGTTTGGCAGCGCACAAGAGCTCGCCATGACACTGCACAAGGTTTGAGCCTCATTGATTTGAGGAACTAGATTGACAGCAACCACGCCCTACATGCTGCCGGTGCTCCACCCCATTTGCCAAATCAACACATGCTGCTATAATGCGTGCCTCGGGCGGCTGTAGCTCAGCTGGATAGAGTACTTGGCTACGAACCAAGGGGTCGTGGGTTCGATTCCTGCCAGCCGCACCAACTGTTTCAAAGAGAATGGCTCAGAGGAAATTCTGAGCCATTTTTCTTTTCCGGCTCCCATTTCTTTCAACGCGATGGAAATGGAAACAGGTAGCACGCCCGACCGCACGCCACGTTTACCTCGTTCAATAAACGCGCTTGACCCGTGGCGGCCCCGTCGAAATCAAGCATCGCCAGTTTTTGTAGGATCAGACCTACACCACGATCGCAACTCAGCGGACTTTTTCTGCTCTACACTTTATCCGTCCGTCGCCCCCTATGAAGCGTCCGATAACGATTGCCTCGACCCGCGCATAGTTGTCGCGCATCACGCGTTGCCTTCTTTGTACATCAAGGCGACTGCCGCTTTCATATGCTTTGGCGTTTGCTAGCATGAAGTTCCCGATCTCGAAACCCAGGCTGCAGGACGCGGCTGATTTCTTTGCGAGGAACAACATGAAAAAATCTTTGATCGCAGCAATCGTGGTGGCAACAGCTTCGTTCGGTTCTCCCGGCGTCATGGCGCAGGACATCAGCAGCGCGCCGCAGGCGATCGACTGGACCGACTTCACCGCATTCTTCGGCGATTCTTTTGCCGAGGACAACAGCGGTGCGACCTTTGCCGACCGCTTTACCTTCACCGTCGACAGCACCATCGGCCTCAATCTCGACGCCGTGGTCGGCTCGATCAGCCGCAGCGCCGACGTCGGCCTCGACATCACCGGCCTGTCGCTGTACGACGCCGACGAAACCCTGATCACGGCCGGTACGCTGCTGGAAGATGGCGCGCTGGATGTCTGGCGCCTGTCGAGCGATAACCTGGATGCAGGCGACTACTATGTGCAGGTCAGCGGTTCGCTGGTGTCGGATACCGCGGGCAGCTTTGGCGGCGCGGTGATGCTGGCGCCGGTGCCGGAGCCGGAAACCTACGGCATGCTGCTGGGCGGGCTGGGCGTGCTGGGATGGCTGGCGCGGCGCCGCAGCAAGGCCAGGGGGGCGTAGCAGACTGCAGGTGCAGCCGGCCAGGACGGCCGGCCGGGACGGAAGCGTCGCCGCTTCCGTCCATTCACGCTTGACGCGTCCTGATCTGGACTGGCGTCAGGTGCGCAGCTTCTTGATGATGCTGCGGTTGCCCAGGATTTCTTCGATCTGCTCGAAGCGCACCGGTTTCACCATGTGGTGGTCGAACCCGGCCTCGAACGCCAGCTGGCGGTCTTTCTCCTGCCCCCACCCGGTCACCGCGATCAGCACCGTCATGGCGCCGGTCGGCAGCTTGCGGATGCCGCGCGCCAGATCGTAGCCCGACATGTGCGGCAGGCCGATGTCCAGGAATGCATAGTCCGGGCAGAAGCGGGTCGCCGCCGCCAGCGCGTCCGGCCCGTTGTGCGTGATCACCACGCTGTGGCCCATGGCGGTGAGCAGCGCGCCGATGCTGTTGACGAAGTCGACGTTGTCGTCGGCCAGCAGGATGCGGTAGCTCTCGGTGCTGATGAAGGCGGCCGGGGTCGGCTTGGTCGGCGGCTCCGGCTCGACCACGATCGGCAGGCGCACGATGAAGCGGCTGCCGTGGCCCAGGCCCTCGCTGGTGGCGGCGATGGTGCCGCCGTGCAGCTCGACGAGTTTACGCGCCAGCGACAGGCCGACGCCCAGGCCGGCATTGCTGCGCTCGAGCGTGGAATCGACCTGCACGAACATCTCGAACACCGAGTCGAGCATGTCGGGCGCGATGCCGATGCCGGTATCGGCCACTTCCAGGATCAGGGTCTTGTCTTCGACCCCGCCCTTGAGCAGCACGCGCCCGCCCCGGTTGGTGTACTTGGCAGCGTTGTTGAGCAGGTTCGACAGGATCTGCGCCAGGCGCGTGGCGTCGCCGTGCAAAAAGACCGGACGGTCCGGCAGCTCCAGCACCAACTCGTGGCCGTGCAGCTCGATGTACGAGCGCACCACTTCCAGCGCGTCGTTGACCACTGCCTTGAGTTCCACGCGGCCCATCTTGATCGTGAACTTGCCGGTATTGATGCGCGAGACGTCCAGCAGGTCGTCCACCAGGCGCACCATCTGGCGCAATTGGCGTTCCATGATGTCGGTGGCGCGCTGGGTCGCCTGGGCGTCGCCGCTCCTGATGCGCAGGATGTCCAGGCCGGTGCGGATCGGCGCCAGCGGGTTGCGCAGCTCGTGCGCCAGGGTGGCCAGGAATTCGTCCTTGCGGCGGTCGGCCGTGATCAATGCCCCCTCGGCGCGCTGGCGCACCCCCATCTCGTGTTCGAGCGTGCGGTTGGCGGTCTGCAGCGCGTCCGAGCGGCGGCCGATCTCGGCCAGCATGTCGTTGAAGGCTTCGACCAGCACCCCGATCTCGCCCTTCTCTTTCCCCGGCACGCGCAGCGAGAAGTCGCGCCGCTGCACCACCTGGCGCGCCACCGCCGTCACCGCTTCCAGAGGGCGCGTGATCGAGGCCTGCAAACGCGAGGCGACCAGCGCCGCGATCACCAGGCAGCCGAGCAGCACGCCGCCCAGGATCGCGCCATAGCTCAGCGCGCGATCGAGTACGCCGTAGCGCGAGCGCAGGTGGATGGTGCCGACCCGCTCGCCGTTCTCGACGATGTCGCGGTACAGCGTCACTTCGCCATGTTCGATGCGGTAGCCGGCCGCTTCCGGCCGCGCCGGCAGCTTGGGGGGCACGCCCGGGCGCACGTAGGTGGCGAAGGGTTCGCCGTTGGCGCCGTAGATGGCGGCGGCCACGATCTGCGGCCGCACGCGCAGCAGCGCCAGGCTGCGCGTGGCGCCGGCGGCGTCGTTGAACGAGAGCGCGGGCGCGGTCACGCCGGCCACGATGTCGGCCTGGGTGGTCAAATCGTCGATCCAGTAGCGCTGGAAAGTACGCAGGTCGAGCAACAGCATGGCTACGCCGGCGGACAGCAGCGCCACCACGGTGGTCGCCACCGCCATGAGGATCAGCTTGCTTCGCACCGAGCCGGTATCGTGCATGGGCATCAGGTGGCTCCTTTCTGCACCCGGTTCGCGACCACCAGCAGGCGCGAACTGAGTTTTACGTTCTTCTTTTCCGCCGCATCGAGCGAGACGTCGAAACGTACCCGCTCGTCGACGATGGTGAAATTGATGACGCCGCCGGCCACGAGGCCGCCGTCGCATTCGGTGACCGTCAGCAGCGCCGGCGAGGCGCGCAGCAGGCGCGCGCTGCGCGCGTCTTCGGGCCCGGCCACGAACAGCAGGTGCGCCGGTTGCGCCAGGTCCTGCTCGCGCAGGTTGCGCACCACGATCGGACGCCCGGCCACGCTGCGCCCGGCGACGATGCGGGTCAGGTCGGCGGCGATGTCGTCGGCGCCGACCACCCCGATGACCAGCGGCGCGGCGGGGCCGTCGAAGGCGCCGGGCGCAAATTCGGCATAGCCCAGGAATTTATACAGGAACGCCGCTTTTACCCGCCGCTCCAGCGCCGCGCTGTCCGCCAGGTTGGCGGCAGCGCCGGTTTTCTCTGCTGCCGCGCCGGCGTCGCTGGCGGCGGCACCGGCTGCCGTTGCTGGACGCACGGCAACGGGCCAGGTTGCGGCCAGCAAGGGCAGCACCAGGGCCCAGCGCGCGCAGCGGCCGGCATATCTGCCGACCGACCGCCCGGCGAAGCGGGCCGTGAACCGGGGAGCGGAGCCGCCGGCAGCCAGGCGCTGCGGACGGTTGAATCGGAGTGGTGTCATGGCTTCCATTGGCGCTTCAACGGCATCCCTGCGCAGCGTCCCTGCGGGCGGGCGCCGGCGTGATTGCGGCCCATAATAGCGTCAAGCGGCCGTCGGCCCGCGCGCGCGCAGGCGTCGGCGCGGCCGGCAAATGTGGCGCGTCGGATGCAAATGGATGAACAAAATATGACATAGTTGCCATCCTAGAACATTTTCTCGTACGCACCAAGTGCGCACACGCCACAGTCGCTACTTGACAAACTGCTGGGATATTTATTATCGCAATGACTGTCATTAGAAATATAAATTGGACTGATTTGACGCATTGCAGCATCATGCACCTGTCTCCTCTATTCTCCTCCTAGGAAATAGATTCAGCCCGCTTCCTACGAAGCGGGCTTTTTTTTGCCCAATTTTTTTGACGCAGCGGGATACGACTGCCTCGCAGCTGGACCCTGCACTGTGCCTGCATGGCCACATTACACCGCCCGCTTCCGCCCCGGCGCAGCCAACGGCTGGGCTGTCGCGCACGGCTGACAGTGCGGCAAGTCCCGGTTTGGTGTAGGATGCCCGCCATATTTTCGTTTTTACAACATACCGCCCTCATGCCTGACCTCGATACGTCTGCCCGGAGTACCGCGTCCTACGACTGGTCCGCGACCACCCTGGGCGATGCCGCCCGCTGGCCCCTGCCCCTGCGCCTGGCGAGCGATCTGCTGCTCAATTCGCCGCTTCCGACCTTGCTCGTGTGGGGCCAGGAAACCGTGTTGGTGTTCAATGAGGCGTATGCCGCGCTGGCCGGCCCGGGCTACGGCCGCGTGCCGGGCGGCTCGGTGCCGCCGGTGCTGCCGCCGCCGCTGGCCGCGGCCGGCGCCAATGACGTATTGAGCCGCGCCTGGCGCGGCGAAGCGCAGGTGGTGCCGGATGCGGCGCTGACCTTCCGCCATCCGGGCGAAACGCGCGAACACCGTTTCGACCTGCGCCTGTCTCCGGTGCGCGACGAAAGCGGCGCGGTGCGCGGCGTGCTGCTGGCGCTGGCGCCGCCGACCGCGGCGCCGGTGCAGGAAGACGCGGGCGACGTCAGCCTGCGCATCCTGGTGGTGGAAGACAATATCGACTCGCAATACCTGGTGTGCGAAATGCTCAAGGCATTCGGCCACGAAGCCGACGGCGTGGCGCACCCGGACGATGCGCTGGCCCTGCTTGCCAGCCGCAGCTACGACGTGTTGTTCTCGGACGTCAGCCTGCCCGGCATGTCGGGCGTCGAACTGGCGCAGCGCGCCGTGGCCGACAAGCCGGCGCTGCGCGTGATCTTTGCTTCCGGCTACGGCGACACCCTGCTGCGCCACCTGACTTTCCCTTACCTGTCGCTGCAAAAGCCGTACGAACTCGACCAGCTGCAGGATGCGCTGGCCAAGGTCGCGCGCCAGCCGGCCGTCTGAGCCACCCTGGCCGGCTTTTTGAAGCGCTTGCACCGGCGCGGCGCCGCCCTGCCGCGGCGCACGCCGGCGTTTCGGTGCAAGCGTGTGGGTTGGCCCTGCTCGACTGGTCTACAATGCAACGCATCCTGCCCGCGTTCGGGCGAATCTTGGGCGAATCCTGGGCAAATTTCGGGCGAATCCCGGGCGCACTTCATGGCCGTCACATGCATCAATGAAAACTCCTTTTGAACCGATCCGCAGCGCCCGCGCCCCGGCCACAGCGCCTGGAGTACGCGGCATGACGCGCGCCTGCGCAGGGAGTCGCGCATGAACGGAAACGGCGCCGGCGACAGCGGCAACCACGACCTGGTCGCGGCCCAGGAAGCGCTGCGCCAGGCCGGTGCGCGCATGGAAAGCATGCTCGAGAGCCTGACCGACGGCTTCTGCGCCGTCGACCACGACTGGCGCATCACCTACATCAACGGCCGCGCGCTGCAGATGGTCGCGCCGCTCAACAAAAGCCGCGGCGGCCTGGTCGGCGCCAAGCTGTGGGACGAATTCGAAGATTTGCACGGCACCTCGGTGGCCGAGGACTGCCGCCGCGCGATGCGCGAGCGCGTCACCGTCAACCGCGAATTCTTCTACCGCCGCCTGCAGAGCTGGCTCGAGATGCGGGTCTACCCCTCGCCCGAGGGCCTGACCCTGTACTTCCAGGACATCACCGCGCGCAAGCGCGACCAGCAGGCCCTGATCGACAACAACAACCGCCTGCAGGTGGCGCTGGCCGCCGGCCGCCTGGGCGACTGGCGCTGGGATGCGGCCAGCGACCGCGTGGTGTTCGGCCCGCGCGCCGCCGAGATCTTCGGCCTGCCGGCCGAGACGCCGCTGGCCTGGCCGCAGCTGCGCGCGCTGCTGGCGCGCCCGGACCGGGTGCGGGTGCGGCGCGCGGTGCTGGACGCGTTCGCGCGCGGCACCGACGTCGACCTCGAATGCCGGCTGCTGCCCACGGTCTCCAGCGCGGCGCGCTGCGTGGCCCTGGTCGGCCGCCCCGAGCATGCCGCCACCGGGGCCGGTGTCGCCAACGCGGTGCTGGGCATGACCGGCATGGCCCAGGACATCACCACCCGGCGCGAGGCCGACGACCACCTGCGCCAGAGCGAGGAAGAACTGCGCGCGCTGGCCAACACCATTCCGCAGCTGGCCTGGATGGCCGATCCGGACGGCGCCATCACCTGGTTCAACCAGCGCTGGTACGAATACACCGGCAGCACGCCCGAGCAGACCACCGGCTGGGGCTGGAAAAAGATGTATGACCCCGAAGTGCTGCCGGCGGTGCTCGAGCACTGGAACGAATCGGTGCGCACCGGTTCGCCCTTCGAGATGGAATTCCCGATCCGCGGCGCCGACGGCAACTACCGCTGGTTCCTGACCCGGGTCGAGGCGGTCCACGACCGCGACGGCAACGTGGTGCGCTGGTTCGGCACGAATACCGACGTCGACCAGGTCAAGCGCGCCGAGCAGGCGCTGCGCGAAGAGTCGCACGTGCTCGAGCTGCTCAACAGCACCGGCACCATCCTGGCCTCGACGCGCGACCTGCGCTCATTGATGCAGGCCGCCACCGACGCCGCCGCCGGCGTGTGCGGGGCGCGCTACGCCGCTTTTTATCACGTCGGCCAGGGCGGCGACGGCACCCTGTTCTCGCTCACCGCTCTCACCGGCGCCAGCGGGGGCAGCACTGCGAGCGAATTCAGCCAGATCGCCGAGCCGGCCGCCGGCGCCCTGTTCGGCCCCGGCCTGCGCGCCGGCGGCCTGCTGCGCCTGGACGACCTGCAGGCCGATCCGAACTACACCGGCCACGCCGCCGGCGCCCCGCACTTCGGCAGCACCGGCGGCGCACCAATGCTGCGCAGCTACCTGGCGGTACCGGTGGTGGCGCGCTCGGGCGAGCTGCTCGGCACCATGTTCTTCGGCCACCCGGAAGCCGCCGTGTTCACCCTGCGCAGTGAACGCATCGTCAGCGGCATCGCGGCCCAGGCCGCGATCGCGCTGGACAATATCCGCCTGGTGGAAGCGGCCAGCCGCGCCGCCGAAGAGCGCAAGGTGCTGCTCGAGAACGAGCGCGAAGCGCGCGCCGAGGCCGAGCGTACCAGCCAGATGAAGGACGAATTCCTGGCCACGCTGTCGCACGAGCTGCGCACGCCGCTCTCGGCCATCCTGGGCTGGTCTCAGGTGCTGCGGCGCGGCAGCCGCGACGGCGCCGACCTGCAGCGCGGCCTGACTACCATCGAGCGCAACGCGCGCGCCCAGGCCCAGCTGATCGAAGACTTGCTCGACATGAGCCGGATCACCTCGGGCAAGGTGCTGCTCGACATGCAGACGGTCGATCCGGCCTCGTTCATCGACGCCGCCATCGAGACCGTGCGTCCGGCCGCCGACGCCAAGGGCATCCGCATCGAGCGCCACTATGGGGCCACCGGCGGTCCGCTGGTGGCGGGCGACCCGGGCCGGCTGCAGCAGGTGATCTGGAACCTGCTCACCAACGCCATCAAGTTCACGCCGCACGACGGCCAGGTCGATATCGAGGTGGCGCGCCATGGCGAGCAGGTGGCAGTGACGGTGCGCGACAACGGCGCCGGCATCAAGCCTGAATTCATCACCCACGTGTTCGAGCGCTTCCGCCAGGCCGACGCCTCGATGACGCGCCGCCACGGCGGCCTGGGGCTGGGCCTGTCGATCGTCAAGCACCTGGTCGAGCAGCATGGCGGCACGGTGCGCGCCGAGAGCGCCGGCGAGGGCCATGGCGCCAGCTTCACGGTCGAGCTGCCGCTGGCCAAGGCCGCGCCGCGCTCGAACGCGGCCGCGCGCGCAGCGATGATCCGCTCCGACTCCACGCCGGCCGCCGGTCACGCGCCGTTCGACCCGCTCGAGACCGACTACTCCGCCCTTGGCGCGCCAGCCGAGGCGGCGCCGGAGCCGGTGGTGCGCGACCTGACCGGCATGTCGGTACTGGTGGTCGACGACGACCGCGACGCGCGCGAACTGATCGCGCGCATCCTGGCCGATTGCCATGCCAGCGTGCGCCTGGCGGCGGGTGCGCGCGAAGCGTTCGACCTGCTGCGCGCGGTGCCGCCCGACCTCTTGATCAGCGACCTGGGCATGCCCGAAGTCAATGGCCTGGAGCTGCTGTCGTGGGTGCGCGCCTTGCCGCGCGACGCCGGCGCGCTGGTGCCGGCGATCGCCCTCACCGCCTTCGCGCGCTCGGAAGACCGGCTGACTGCGCTCGAGGCCGGCTTCTCGGCGCACGTGTCGAAACCGGTCGAACAAACCGAGCTGATGGCAGCGATCGAGATGGTGATCGGACCCTCGGCGCCGATGCTGGCCGGGCGCCGCGCCTAGCACGGATGGTTCAGTTGAAAAGCGGTCGTCGGTGTTCCTACCCGATCACGCGGCGATGTCCTACAAGAAATTTTGTGGTGTTTGCTAGACTGATTAGAGTAGTGGAGTAGATGAGGCAAGCCCGATTCTGTGCATAAAGTAATCCGCTCCGATAGCGAATAAGAGACAAGCATGCCGAGCAGACAAGACATTTTGAACGCGAAAATCCTGGTGGTCGACGACTCGCCTGACAATATCGAACTCATGGAGGAGATATTGCGCGAGGAAGGCTATACCTGCGTCAGCTCCACGATGCTGCCGGAACAGGTCTGCCCGCTGCATCGCGAGCACAACTACGACATCATCCTGCTCGACCTGCAGATGCCGGGACTGAACGGCTTCCAGGTCATGAAGGGGCTGAAGGAGATCGAGCAAGGCGGCTACCTGCCGGTGCTGGCCCTGACCGCCCAGCCGAGCTTCAAGATCGCGGCGCTGGAAGCCGGCGCGCGCGACTTCATCAGCAAGCCGTTCGACCTGCTGGAAGTGCACAAGCGCATCCACAACATGCTCGAAGTGCGCCTGCTGTACAAGGAACTGGCCCAATACTCGAAGGCGCAGCAGGAACTGGCGCTGCACGACGCCCTCACTGGCCTGCCCAACCGGCGCTTGCTGGAAGACCGCATCGAGACCGCGCTGCAGCACGCCAACCGCACCCACGCCAAGGCCGCGATCATGTATCTCGACCTGGACGGCTTCAAGGCGATCAACGACACCTACGGCCACGCCTACGGCGACGAGATCCTCAAGATGGTCTCGCAGCGCCTCCTGGCCAGCTCGCGCAAGGAAGACACCGTGGCGCGCCTGGGCGGCGACGAATTCATGGTGGTGCTGGGCGACATCCACAGCCTGGCCGACGCGCAAGGGCCGGCCTCCAAGCTGGTCGAAGCGCTGTCGGAGCCGTTCTTCATCAACGACCTGACGCTGCGCCTGTCGACCTCGATCGGCATCAGCATCTATCCGGACGATGCCGAATCGGTGGACTCCCTGATCAACATCGCCGACTACGCGCTGTACGAAGCCAAGCGCGCCGGCAAGAACCGCTTCTGCTCGCCGGCGGCGAACCGCCAGGCGGCGGCCAAGACCTCGGCGGCGCCGGCGGCCAATCCGACGCCGGTGGCGGCGGGCGAGCTGGCGCCGCAACGTTAAGCCGCCGATTGTCAGCGTAGCTTTTACGATCAGCTTCAACCCGTCATTCCCGCGCAGGCGGGAATGACGGCTTTTGAGCTGGCAAAAGAATGGCGCCTTCTACTGCAGCAAGCAGTTCAATACATATCCACCAACGCAAAACGGGCCATGAGGCTTGCACCCCATGACCCGCTCCATCTCAAGCGCCACTACCGCGGCGCCGCTCAAGCTTAACGCTTCTCGTCAGCCGGGCATTCGCGCAGCGCGCTCTCGCCCAGGGCCTTCTGGTTGCTCTCCTCGATCGCCGACGCGTGCTGGTGGTCGCGCCCTGCATCGACCATGTCCGGCGCCACTTCGATGCGCGTGATGCCGGCGTCGACCGAGATCGGGTCGCTGGCCGGGAAGGTCATTTCGACGGCGTCGTCGAGCAGGGTTTCTTCTGCCTTTTCCTTGCTGGTGACGCCTTCGCAGCCGGCCAGCGCCTTGATCGCGATGGCGTAGTTGACGACCTGCAGGCTGGCCAGTTCGCCGATGGTGCTCACGCCCAGCGTGTCGGCCAGCGCGGTCGCCTGCTGCTCGCCGATGCCGCGCAGCGCCGACAGCGGTGCGTTGACCAGCTCGCCGAAAGTCTTGCCGTGGAATTGCTCATTTACGATGGTATCGATATTCATATTATGTCCTTTCTTGTGGCGCCCCCGTCCTCCATCGAACCGGTTCGCTTTCACTATCGCACAGGGTCGTAAGGACGTATGTGCGGCAGCGAACATCGTCTCCATGCGCACGATTGATTTATTTGCCGAATAGCACTAATGCCGCATGTTATGATCGCAAATTAAACAAGTATTTACTTCGTCTTGACTGAAAGTAGTCTGGTATTCTTCTCTAAGAGCAATAAACGCAATGTTGACGGAAACATCAGGAACCATCGTGGCCAACGATAAACCCAAGATCCTGGTCGTTAATGACGACCCCGCCAGCCTGCTAGCGCTAACCAGCCTGCTCGACCAGCGCGCCGACGAAGGCAATTACGTGGTGCTGTCCGCCCGCTCCGGGCAGGAAGCGCTGCGCCAGGTGCTGCTGCACGATTTCGCCGTGATCCTGCTGGACGTGAACATGCCCGGCATGGACGGCTTCGAGACCGCCGAGGCGATCCACCAGCGCGCGCGCTCGGCCGACATCCCGATCATTTTCGTCACCGCTTTCCTGGCCGACGAGATCGACCGCCTGAAGGCGTACCAGCGCGGCGCCGCCGACTTCCTGTTCACGCCGGTGATTCCGCAGATCCTGCACGCCAAGGTGTCGGTCTTCGTCACCCTGGCGGTGAAGAACGAAGAACTCAAGCGCCAGGCCGAAGCCCTGTCGCAGCACGCGCTGGAACTGACCGCCACCAACCGGCGCCTGGTGCGCGAGATGGAAGAACGCCAGGCCGCCGAGCGCAAGAGCCACGCCAAGGACGAGTTCCTGGCCATGCTCGGCCATGAACTGCGCAATCCCCTGTCGGCGATCTCGAGCGCCTCGAGCCTGATCGGCCTGCCCGGCGCCGGCCAGGACTCGGTGGCGCGCGCGCGCACCATCATCCAGCGCCAGAGCCAGCACTTGTCGCGCATCGTCGACGACCTGCTCGATTTGTCGCGCGCGATGTCGGGCAAGATCCTGCTGGCGCGCCAGCCGCTCGACCTGTCGAACCTGGTGGCCAGCTGCCTGGAAACCTTCCGCGCCACCGGCCGCACCGCCGGCTACGGCATCAGCGTCGAACTCGAACCGGGCTGGGTCGACGGCGATCCGACCCGGCTGGAACAGATCGTCTGCAACCTGCTCGACAACGCGCTCAAGTACACGCCCAGCGGCGGCAATATCGCGATTTCGCTCGGCTGCGCCGACGGCCAGGTGCTGTTCACGGTGCGCGATACCGGCGTCGGCATTCCGGCCGAACTGTTGCCGCACGTGTTCGACGTGTTCGTGCAGGGCGCGATCTCGATCGACCGCTCGCAGGGTGGCCTGGGCATCGGCCTGTCGCTGGTGCGGCGTCTGGTGGAGCTGCACGGCGGCAGCGTGGCCTGCACCAGCGCCGGCGCCGGACTCGGCTCGTGCTTCGAGATCCGCCTGCCGCAGGCGCAGGCCGCAGCCCTTCCCAAGCCGGCCGAGGTGGTATGCAGCGCCGACGGCAAGCCGACCGTGCTGCTGATCGAAGACAATGAAGACGGCCGCGAGATGATGGCAACCATGCTGGAGGTCCACGGCTTCCCGGTGGTGCAGGCGGCCGACGGCCTGCAGGGCGTGGCGCAGGCGCTGCAGCAGGTGCCGGATGCGGCGCTGGTCGACATCGGCCTGCCCGGCATCGACGGCTACGAAGTGGCGCGGCGCCTGCGCGCCGACCCGGCCACGCGCGCGATCCGCCTGATCGCCCTCACCGGTTATGGTCTGGAAGAAGACCAGCGCCGGGTGCTGGAAGCGGGCTTCGACCAGCACCTGGTCAAGCCGGTGGCAATCGACCTGCTGCTCGATGCCCTGGCGCAGGCGCCGTCGGCGCAAAGCGCCGGTGCGCAACCGGCCGGCGCCTAGAACGGACGCGGGAGGCGGCGCACCGGGTGTGCGCCGCCTCCCGCGATGACTTCAAGCGATGACTGCAAGCGACAGGATCAGGCCGACGCCAGCAGCTCGTCGCGGCGCGCCGCCATTTCCTGGCCCAGCGCCTGCAAGTCCAGCTTGAGCTTGCGCACTTTCGGGAACATCTCTTCCTCTTCTTCCTCGACGTGGTGCTCGATCTGCTCGCCCAGCACCTTGACCTTGGCGTCGTACAGCTCGTCGCCCGGATCGGCTTCCTGCAGCTGGGCGATCAGGTCCTTGGCCGATGCGTGCTCGACCACGGCCTCGTCGACCATGTCTTCGACGTCTTTCGACGCTTCGCGCACCGCCGGATAAAAGATTTCCTCTTCGATCGCGGTGTGCATGACCAGCTGCTCGCAGATCTTCTCGACCAGCTTCTTCTTGCTGGTGGTGGCACGGTCGCTCATGTTCTCGAATTCGTCGAACATGTCGGCCACTTCCTTGTGCTGCTTGGTCAGCAGTGCAATGGCGTCCTGCTCTGCGGCCTGGTCTTTGGTCTTTGCGTTTGGCATGGTAAAACCCCCGTATTTGTCTGTGAATGATGGCTCGCTGGCCACGCTTCCAGCTTGCGCCCAAACTGCTGGGCGCACTGTTCGCGAGCGCACGCAGCTCCTGCTCATGCGTGGCGGGGGCGGCGAACACGGAGCGCGCGCCGTCTCCAAGTCAATTGTTGTATGATTTGGGAAACATTTAACAGAGCCTACGATGACCGAAACGGCCCATCCGCACCCCGACCAGGAGCTCGAGCGCCTGGTTGCGGCCCGCACCGCCGAACTGACCGAGATGCTGGCATGGCAAGCCAACCGCTGGGACGACGAACGCCGCCAGCTGGCACGCCAGCTGCACGACAGCCTCGGCTCGTCGATGACGGCGCTGACCATGCACCTGGCCCTGCTGAGCCAGCACATCCCGGCCGAGAACACCTCGATGCGCGACCGCAGCGCGCAGATGAAGACCCTGCTGAACGGCATCATCGAGACCAATCGCAAGATGCAGCTCGAGCTGTGGAACGACAAGCTCGAGTTCCTCGGCATCAAGGCCGCGCTGGCCGAACTGGTGCCGGCCTTCGGCGCCGGCCACGGCTTCACGGCCAACGTGAGCCTGCCCGAAGACGACAGCCCCTACACGCGCGAAGTGGGCGCCCTGCTGCTGCGCTGCGCCGAGGAAGGCCTGCACAACGCCGCCGCCCACGCGCAGGCCAAGCGGGTCGACGTGATCCTGGATGACGATGGGGAAATGACCATGCTGACCGTGCGCGACGATGGTGTCGGGCCGGGTGCTGATGCATCGGCGCTCGGACCGAAGGGTTGCCACGGGCTGCGCCTGCTGCGCGAGCGGGCCCGGTTCCTGGGTGGGGATCTGGTGTTGAAGGCAGTGGACGGCGGCGGGGCCATGTTGCAAATGACCTTGCCGCGCGAGCAGATCGCTTAGCCGCGATTGCAACAAGACAGGCCGGTCATGCGACCGGCCAGGCATTGCTCAGTGCAATTTGACCAACGGCGTACTGCGCCGGATCAGGAACCGCGCCACCGCCAGCAAGGCCGTGCGCATCGTCCCCATCACCGCCCGGTGATGCATCAGGTGCAGGCTGGTGTACATCACGCGCGCCACCGAGCCCTGCACGAACCAGCTGGCGCCGCGCAGCGAACCCATCAGGCTGCCGACGCTGGTGCTCTGCCCCACCGACACCAGCGAACCGTAGTCGCGGTATTCGTACGGCGTGTCCTGCGGCGCCCGGCCCTTGTCCATGCGCAGGAAGGCGGTGACCAGGTAATCGGCCTGCTGGTGCGCGGCCTGGGCGCGCGGCGGCACCGGGGCGCCGTTGCCGTCGATGCAGGCGGCGCAGTCGCCCAGCGCGAACACATTGGCCACGCCTTTTACGCGCAGGTGGGCGTCGACTTCGACCTGGCCGCCGCGCGCGGTCGGCAGGCCGAGCGTGGCCAATAGTTCGGGAGCGCGGATGCCGGCCGCCCACACGCACAGGTCGGCCGGATAGACGTTGCCCTTGGCGTCGACCACCTTGTCGGCCTCGATCGCGGTGACGCGGCAATCGGCCACCACGCGGATGCCGCGCTTGTCCAATAGCGCCTGGGCCGCGTTTGACACCCGCTCGGGCAGCGGCGCCAGGATGCGCGGCGCGCCTTCCAGGATGGCGATGCGCACGTCGCGCTTGACGTCCATGCGCGCGAAACCGTAGCGCGCGTAGGCGCCGGACGCTTCGCGCAGCTCGGCCGCCAGCTCGACGCCGGTGGCGCCGCCGCCGATGATCACCACGTCCAGGCCGGTTTCCTTGCCTTCTTCGCGCTGCTGCTCGACCGCCAGCATCAGGCGCAGCATGCGCAGGCGGAAGCGCTCGGCGTCCTCGGTCGCGTTGAGCGAAATCGAGTGTTCCTGCGCGCCCGGCACGCCGAAATAGTTCGAGGTGCTGCCGACCGCCAGCACCAGCTTGCCATAGCCGAGGCGGCGCTCGGGCAGCACTTCATCGTTGTCGGTGGCCGAATGCACGGCGCCGATGTCGATGGTCTGGTTGGCCGCGTCGAGCCCGGTCATCGGTCCCAGCACGAAATTGAATCCATTGTCGTGCGCCAGCATGGCGTACGACAGACCTTCCTGGTGGATGTCCAGGGTGCCGGCCGCCACTTCATGCAGCGACGGCTTCCAGATATGGTAAAGGCGGCTGTCGACCAGCGTCACCTTGGATGGGCCCAGTTTGCGGCCCAGTTTGCAGGCCAGCTCCAAACCGCCAGCACCGCCACCCACGATCACGATATCGCTACGCAAGCTTGCCTCCCTCATCATGCCCGGCCCGGCAACCGCGCCGGAACATCAAGCAGGGACGGATTTTACTACGGCAAGTCCATTCGCGTTGCATGGTCATTACATGTTGCGGAACAGCCCCATGAAGGGTTGGCTGACGGCCAGGGTTTCGGGCCGGTTGCGCAGCCGGATCAGGCCCTTGCCGCTGTCGTCGCGCGTTACCGCCGCCACCGCGCGCAGGTTGACCACGGTCGAGCGGTGCACCTGCTTGAACATGGCCGGGTCGAGCACCGCCAGCAATTCGCGCAGCGGTTTCCTCAGCAGCGCTTCGCCGTCGGCCGTCATCACCGCCGTGTACTTGCTGTCGGACTGGAAATAGACGACGTCGTCGACCAGGATCAGGCGCGTCTCGTTGCCGCGGCTGGCGGTGAGCCAGACCAGCGGCGCGGCCGGGTGCGGGCCGGGGGCCGGCGGCGGCATGGCAGGGACCAGACGGGCCAGCAGCGCCGCCAGCCGGTCGGCGTCCGGCGCCCCGCGTTCGAGGCGCTCGCGCACCCGGCCGACGGTTCCCAGGAGGCGCTCGCGTGCCACCGGTTTCAGCAGGTAGTCGACCGCACCCCGTTCGAAGGCCTCGATCGCATACTGGTCATAGGCGGTGACGAACACGATCTCGGTGCGCGAGGCCATCTCGACCACGCCGGACGCCACTTCCAGGCCGCTCAGGCCCGGCATGCGGATGTCGAGCAGGGCCAGTTGCGGACGATGGGCGGCGATCGCTTCCAGCGCGCTGCCGCCGTCCTCGCACACGGCCACGATCTCGAGCCCGGGCCATACTTCTTGCAGCTGGCTTACCAGGGCGTCGCGCAGCAGCAGTTCGTCCTCGGCCACCACGCACTTCACGGCGCCGTCAGCCATGCTGGTCTCCGGTGGTCAGTGCCGGCGTCGCGGCCGCAGCTGGCGCCGCTCCCAGCGCCAGCGGCACCGTGATGGTCGCCGCCACCCCGCTCGGGAAATTGGCCACGATCGAGAAGCTGGCCGCGGCGCCGTAGGCCAGGCGCAGGCGTTCGCGCACGTTGCGCAGGCCGATGCCGGTGCCGCCGCCCTCCGCCGTGAAGCCGCGCCCGTCGTCGGCCACCGTCACCGCCACCGCGCTGTCCAGGGCGCGCGCCAGGATCCATACCGTGCCGCCGCCGGGTTTCGGCTCCAGCCCGTGCTTGATCGCGTTCTCGACCAGGGTCTGCAGCATCATCGGCGGAAACGCCAGGCGTTTCAGTTCTTCCGCCACCTCGACCTGCAGCGCCAGGCGCGGGCCCATGCGGATCGCCAGGATGTCGAGGTAGGCGCGCGAGCGCTCCAGCTCCTGGCCCAGGGTCGACGGCGTGTCTTCGGTACGCGGCAGCGAGTGGCGCAGGTACTGGATCAGGTTGCCCAGCATGGCGTCGGCGCGGGCCGGATCGCTGCGCGTGAGCAGCTGGGCGCTGGCCAGGGTGTTGTACAGGAAGTGCGGCTCGACCTGGGCGTGCAGCAGGTTCAGGCGCGCCACCGTCAGTTCCTTCTCGGTGGCGCTCTCGCGCACCGCCGCCGCTTCCTGGCGCCGGCGCTCGGCGATGCGGCGCGTGATCGCCCGCACCACCGCCTCGGCGTTCTCCAAGTTGGTGCCATGGTCGACCAGGAACAGGTCGATCCAGGCCGGGCCTTCCGGCTCGCAGATCAGGGTCACGCTGCCGGCGCCGTCGCCGTTCGGCGTGACGGTAGCCAGGATCTGGTTGCGCCGCGTCGACAGGTGTTCCAGCGCCCAGGCATACGACGCGCTGCCGCCATACGGGTCGATGCTGTCGACCCGGGCCCGCACCTGCAGGCTGTCGCGTGCGCTGTCGACGATCTGCAGGTCAACGTGCGGCAGTTCGCGGATCGCGGCGTCGATCATGTCGAACGCCTCGCCGGCCTCGAACGGGATCTCGATGCGGCGGCGCTGGCGGTTCGACAGCGTGGCCGCGCTCACCGCGCCCGCCACCAGGCGCACCCGGCGGATGTGCGAGAACGCCACCGACAGCACCCAGGCGCCCAATATGAAGCCGGCCAGCGCGGCATAGCCGCCGAGCGGCGCATCGACGTGGCGCAGCACGGTCTCGCTGGCGAAGATGCACAGCATCAGGAAGACGGCCATCCAGGCCAGGAGCAGCCGGCCCAGGTGAAATATGCTCGAAATCATGTGACGTCCTTTGGTGTGGAAATGGGGCCAGCCTAGCCACGCCCGTCCCGGTGCGCCGCTATTATGCGACGAAGCCGCGGCTGGGCCGACGAAAGCGGCGGCCGTCGGTACGGATCATTCGCGTGCGCCACCGGCTGCGCGGGCGACGTATGATCGGCGCATCAACCCGGAGGGCCGCATCATGCACGCCACACGCCATCTTTCCCGCCTCGCAACCGCCGCGCTCGCCATGAGCTGCCTGCTGCTGGGCGGCTGCCGCGAGCACAACGAGCCGGTCAAGCCGATCGCCGACCTGTCGGCTGCGCCTGCCGCCATCGCCATCGCGCCGGCCGCCACCTGACGCGGGCGCCCGCTGCTACAGGCTGCTTCGCAATGCCGGCCGCGGCAGGCTACACTACGGCCTGTCCATAGTTTCGCCGCAAGGTTTCCCTGTCCATGTCGCTGTCTCCAACGCCGTCCCAGCCCTCCACTCATCCGTTTGCCGCCCTCGGCCTGAACGAGCAGATCGTCCAGACCCTCGCTACGCTCGACTACCAGACCCCGACCGCGGTCCAGCAGCAGGCGATTCCCGCCGTGCTGGCCGGGCGCGACGTGATGGCCGCCGCCCAGACCGGCACCGGCAAGACCGCCGGCTTCACCCTGCCGATCCTGCAGCGTCTGTCCAAGAGCGGCACCGTCGGCGCCAACGCCGCGCGCGCCCTGATCCTGGTGCCGACGCGCGAGCTGGCCGAGCAGGTGCACGACAGCGTGCGCGCGTATGCTGCCGGCCTGCCGCTGCGCAGCCTGGCTGCCTACGGGGGCGTGAGCATCAACCCGCAGATGATGGCGCTGCGCAAGGGCGTCGACGTGCTGGTGGCAACCCCGGGGCGCCTGCTCGACCTGCAGCGCCAGAACGCGGTCCACTTCAGCGAGGTCAAGACGCTGGTGCTGGACGAAGCCGATCGCATGCTCGATCTCGGCTTCGCGCGCGAGCTCGACGCCCTGATCAAGGTCTTGCCCAAGAAGCGCCAGACGCTGTTGTTCTCGGCTACCTTCTCGGACCAGATCCGCGCCCTGGCCAACCAGATGCTGCGCGATCCGGTGCGCATCGAAGCCACGCCGCGCAACACCACGGTGGCGGCGATCAGGCAGTGGCTGGTCCCGGTCGACAAGAAGCGCAAGCCGGAGCTGTTCGTGCACCTGCTGAAGAAACACGACTGGACCCAGGTATTGGCCTTCGCCCGCACCCGCAAGGGCGTCGACGAGCTGGTCGAGCTGCTGGCCGCCAAGCGCGTCAGCGCCGACTCGATCCACGGCGACAAGCCGCAGCCGGCGCGCCTGCGCGCGCTGGAGCGCTTCCGCGCCGGCGAGGTGCGCGTGCTGGTGGCCACCGACGTCGCCGCGCGCGGCCTCGACATCGACGACCTGCCGGCAGTGATCAACGTCGACCTGCCGATCGTGGCCGAAGACTACGTGCACCGCACCGGCCGCACCGGCCGCAAGGGCGCGTCGGGCGAGGCGGTGTCGCTGGTGTGCGCGGACGAAGTCGAGCAGCTGGCGGCGATCGAGGTGCTGACCAGGCAGACGCTGGAGCGGATCGAGGAGCCGGGGTTCGTGCCCGATCACCGGGTGCCGATGACCGATGCCAAGGGGCAGATCGTCAAGAAGCCGAAAAAGCCCAAGAAGCCGAAGGGAGATGCGGCGGTGGTGAGCGAGGACGTGCGGTTCCGGCGCTGATCTCTGCTGGAGAACGCTCTGACCATATCGCATCGCGGTTGCAGCGTGCACGCTCTTCCTGCCCGCTTGCCCGTCATTGCTGCATCGGCAGCGATGACGGGTCTCCATGCGGGTCGTAGCAAGCTCTGTTGGTTAGTTACTTTCTTACGCACGACAACGCGGCCGTATCCGTTCATCGCTCAACCGCGGTCCAGCGGCACGCGCCGCCGCTCGATCGTGCGCTCGATCCACGCCCCGCTCGCATACAGCAGCAAAAACGCCGGCGTCATGAACAGCCCCCACGCATCCGGCCACGAAATATAGCGCAGCAGCCGATCCAGCCCCAGCACGTGCAGCAGTTCCAGTTGCGCCGCCACCGGCAATTGCAGGAACGCGAACTGCCCGTCGTAACCGACCTCTCCCATCGTCACATAAGCGACACAGGCAGCGATGAACAGGGCGTAGGGAGCGCAGAAGAACAGACCGAGACGGGACATCGACGAAGGGGACAGGTTCAAGGCGGCGGGCGAGGCACGGCGAAAGCGGCAACGATACCATTTTTGCATCGTTCAAAATCCACCGAATGTCACAGTCACGTCACGCCCGCGAAACATCCCCCCGCGCCGGCCTAGCGCAGCGCCAGCCGCATCTCGCGCACGCCTTCCTCGCCGACCTTGACCTCGAACCCCAGCTTCTTGACCATCCCGACGATGCGCGAGTTCTGCGGCAGCGCCTCGCCCACGATCTCGCGCGTGCCGCGCGCGCGGCAGTACGCGATCAGCTGCTCCATCATGATCCTGCCCAGCCCCATGCCCTTCAGGTCGGAGCGCACCGTGACCGCGAATTCGGCGCTGATGTTGTCGGGATCGGCCACCACCCGCCCTACCGCCAGCGTCTCGGCCACGCCTTCGGCATTCTTGCGGGTGGCGATGAAGGCCATCTCGCGGTCGTAGTCGATCTGGGTGAAGCGCGCCAGCTGCGACGGCTGCAGCTCGCGGATGCGCACGAACATGCGGTAGCGGATGTCGTCCGGCGTGAGCGCTGCGAAGAACGCCATGTGCGCCGGGCCGTCCTCGGGCCGGATCGGGCGCAATAGCAGCGGCGCGCCCTGCCACTCGATGGTCTGTTCCAGTTCGCGCGGGTAGGGACGGATCGCCAGCCGGTCGAGCGTGCTGCCGGAACGGTCGGCCAGCGCCAGGCGCATGCGCGCATCCAGCACCGTGGCGCCGTGGGCGTCGGCCAGCAGCGGGTTGATGTCCAGCTCCACGATCTCGGGAATGTCCGAAATCAGGCGCGACACCTGCACCAGCACCGCGGTGATCGCGTCCATGTTCGCAGGCGGACGGTTGCGGTAGCCGGCCAGCAGGCGCGCCACCCGGGTGCGCTCGACCAGCGCGCGCGCCAGCGTCAGGTTCAACGGCGGCAGGCCGACCGAATGGTCGCCCGTGACTTCCACCGCCACCCCGCCCTGCCCGAACACCAGCACCGGCCCGAACACCGGATCGGTGGCGGCGCCGACGATCAGTTCGTGCGCGTGGGTTTTGCGGCACATGGCCTGCACCGAAAAGCCGTCGAAGCGCGCCTGCGGGAACAATTCGGTCAGCCGGCGTCGCATGCGCCCGGCCGCGGCGCGCACCGCTTCTTCGCTGTCCAGATCCAGCGTCACGCCGCCGAAGTCCGACTTGTGCATCACGTCCGGCGTCAGGATCTTGACCGCCACCGGATAGCCGATCGCGCGCGCCGCCGCCACCGCTGCGTCGACGTCCGGCGCGGCGCGGGTCTCGACCAGGTCCAGCCCATAGGCGCGCAGGATGGCCTTGGTCTCGGGATCGGACAGCAGCAGCCGTCCGGCGCGGATCGCGTCCTGCACCAGGGCGCGGGCGCCGGCGCGGTCGGGCGCCATGGCCCCGCTCATCGACGGCGGCACTTCCATCAACAGGTTCTGGTTGCGCCGGTAGTTCACCATCTGCAGAAAGCCCGCCACGCCGTCTTCCGGCGTGCGGTAGGTCGGCAGGCGCGCACCGGCGACGATCGCGCGCGCCTCCTGCACCGAAGCGCCGCCCAGCCAGCACGACAGGAGGGGCCGCGAAGCGCTGCCGGCCAGCGACGCCACCGCATTCGCCACTTCGCTGCTGTCGACGTTGGCGGTCGGCGAATGCACCACCAGCACCGCGTCCACCTGCGCGTCCCTGAGCACCACTTCCAGCGCCGCGCGGTAGCGCTCGGGCGGCGAGCCGCCGTACAGGTTGACGGTGCCGACCGCGTTCCAGCCCGGCGCCAGCAGCGCGTCCAGGCGCGCCATCGACTCTTCGCCCAGCTGCGCCGGCTTGCCGCCGGCCAGGTGCAGCGCGTCGCGCGCCAAGACGCCGGGGCCGGCGCCGTTGCTGACGATGGCCAGGCGCTCGCCGTGCAGCGGCCGCGCATAGGCCAGCGTCTCGACCGCCGCGAACAGGTCTTCGGTGGTGGCCACGCGCAGCATGCCGGCGCGCCGGATGGCGGCGTCGAACACGTCGTCCTGGCTCGCCAGCGCACCGCTTTCGCTGGCCACCGCACGCACCGCGTCGAGTTCGCGATGCGCCTTCAGCACCAGCACAGGTTTGCTGCGCGCCGCCGCGCGCGCCGCCGACATGAACTTGCGCGCGTAGCGCAGCTGCTCGACGTAGAGCAGGATGGCGCCGGTGTGGCCGTCGCTGGCCAGGTAGTCCAGCACGTCGCCCAGGTCGACGTCGCTCGAGTCGCCCAGCGAAATGAAGTGCGAAAAACCGATGCCGCGCGTGCGCGCCCAGTCCAGCACCCCGGTCATCAGGGAACCCGATTGCGACACGAAAGCGATCCGCCCGGGGAGCGCGCCGGCATGCGCCACGCTGGCGTTCAGGCCCAGGCCAGGGGCCAGCAGGCCGGCGCTGTTCGGCCCGAGCAGGCGCAATAGATAGGGATGGGCCGCGTCCAGCGCCGCCTGGCGCAGGCTGCGGCCGCGCGCGTCGCGCGCGCGCGCCATGCCGGAACTGAGCACGATCGCCGCGCGCGTGCCGCGCTCGCCCAGCTGGCGCACGATCTGCGGCACGGTCGCCGGTGGGGTGCAGATCACGGCCAGGTCGGGCGCCTCGGGCAAATCCGCCACGCCGGCGTGGCAATCGAGGTCGCCCAGGCGTTCGTATTTCGGATTGACCGCGTACAACTTGCCCTTGAAGCCGCCCTGCAGCAGATTATTCAGCAGTGTGGTGCCCAGACTGTCCGGACGGTCGGAGGCGCCGATCAGGGCCACCGAGCGCGGGGCGAACAGGCGCTGCAGGTTACGCACGCTCATGGCATCGGCGCGCTGGCAGTCGGGACAGGCATTGGACGAACGGCGTCAAGCATGGGGCGACCTTTCGGCGAAGGATGGGCGGATACCTCAAGCATAGCGCCGCCGGCGGCCGGCGTGCGCACAGCAGCGGCTTGTATCAGCTGCGGCGCCCGATCGCCCAGGCTCATGCCGACTGCGGCTGCTCGCTGCGGCGCACCGGCAGGGCGCGCAGCTCCGGCGAGCAGGCCAGCATCTCGCGCATCAGGGCGTCGCTGAGGGTGCGCGCATGACGCGCCGCCGCGGCCGCGTCCAGCACGGTATCGCGTACGCACGTGCGCAGCTGCTGCGCTTCGGCCAGGTCGCGCACGGCGATCGTCGCCACCACGTCGCGCCGCGCGCCGGGCGGCACGGCAAAGAAGCGCGGCCGAAACTGGCGGTCGAGCAGCATGCTGCCGTTCAGGAAGCGGTCGATGCCGACGTCGGACAGCACCTGAGCGATCACTTCGGCGGCGCGGCCGGCGACGTCTTCCTGGGTCTTCCTGCGGCGTGGTGCGAACAGGCGCGAGAGCAAATGCATGATTCCTGCTTATCATCAGACTAACGCGGCATGCTAGCAGCGCCGGGGCGTCGCCGCAATGGCCTATCCCGGCTGCTTGCCACGGGTGTTGTGCCGGCGCCATGCTAGAATCGGCGCGTGAAGAATCTCGTCCGTTCCCTGCTCGTGTGGCTGATGCTGCTGGCGCTCCCGTTCCAGGGAATCGCGTCGGCCGCCATGCTGACGTGCGCGCACGGGACGATGCGGCTTGCGGCGCCGGCTGCCGGCACCATGCCCGCGATGCAGCATGATGCTGCGGCCGTCGACGGCCATTGTCATTCGGACCAGGCACAGACTGCAAGCACAGCCAGCCATCACGACGGCGATACGCACGACCACGATGGCCGCTGCAGCGCCTGCGCCGACTGCTGCGTCGGCGCCCTGCTGGCGCCCGCGCCGGCATTGCTCGCCGCGCCGCCCGATGCGCCGGCTGTCATTCATCCCGCTGCCGCCGGCCGTCTGGCGGCGGTCGACCTCGCCCAGCCCGAACGACCTCCCCGCTTCCCGCTCGCCTGATTCGCCCGGCAGCCGTCTGCTCATTCAGCGCGGCCTCCCTGCAATTCATCCGAACGAGGAACCATGTTCACGCAATTCACACTGCGCGGCGCTGTCGCCGCCATTGCCGCCTGCGCGCTCGCGCTGCCGCTGCATGCGCAGCAGCACGCGGCCGACGACCCGCAAGCCACCGTGCCAGCAACCCGTTACCAGCCAGCCTGGGTGCAGCCTGCGCCACAGACCGATGCGTCCACGCCCGACCGCAACTGGCAGGCACTGAACCGCACCGTGGCCGGCAACGCCGCGTCCGATCCGCACGCCGGCCACGCGCAGCACGGCCAGCATGCCGCGCCCGAGAAAAAACCAGCGCAAGAGGAGCAGGCGCCGCCTGACCCGCATGCGCATCATCACGGGGAGCATCACTGATGAATGCCTTTCCCCTGCTGCGCGGCCTGCTGGCGGCCGCCGTCGCCTTAATGCTGGCAGGCTGCGCCGGCGTCGCGCCGCATGACACCTTCAAGACCAGCGCCGGCCTGGCACGCGCCAGCAGCGGCGCCGAAGCGCGCCTGGCCACTACCGACGACGAGCGGCGCGCACTGGCGGCCGAAGTCGATACGATGTTGAAGACCCCGCTCGACATTGACACCGCCGTGCGCCTGGCCCTGATCAACCATCCCGGCCTGCAGGCGACCTACCACGACGCCGGCATCGCCCAGGCCGACCTGGTGCAGGCCACGCGCCTGCGCAATCCATCGTTCGGCTTTTCGCGCATGTCCGGCGGCGGCGAGCGCGAGATCGAGCGCGGCGTGGCGTTCGACCTGGCCGGCCTGTTGACCATGCCGCTGCGCCAGCGCATGGCCGCACGCCGGCACGAGGAAACCACGCTACGCATCGCCACCGCCATCGAGCGCCACGCGCACCAGACGCGCCGCGGCTGGATCGACGCCGTGGCCGCGCGTCAGGCATTGGACTATGCGCGCCAGGTCGCGGCGGCGGCCGATGCGGCAAGCGAACTGACCGCACGCATGCGCCAGGCCGGCAACGCCAGCGCGCTCGACCTGGCGCGCGAACAGGCCTTCCATGCCGAAGCCGGCGCCGCCGTGCTGCGCGCCGGCCGCGAGGTGGACAACGCGCGCGAACGGCTGACGCGCCAGCTCGGGCTGTGGGGCGAGCAGACCGGTTACACGCTGCCGGAGCGCCTGCCCGACCTGCCCGCACAGCCTTCCGAAGCGACGGACGTCGAGCGCCTGGCGCTCGAACGCCGTCTGGACGTGCGCACGGCGCGCGCGGCCGCCGCCGGCACCGCGTCCGATCTCGGTCTGACCCGCGCCACGCGCATGGTCAACGTGTTCGACCTCGGCTACGCCAGCCAGAGCGAGACCGGAAAACCGCGTAGCGAAGGCTACGAAGTGGCGCTCGAACTGCCGCTGTTCGACTGGGGCGGCGCCCGCGTGGCGCGCGCCGAGAGCCTGTACATGCAGGCGCTCGGCCGCGTCGCGCAAACCGCGGTCGACGCACGCAGCCAGGCGCGCGCGGCGTATCTCGGCTACCGCGCCAGCTACGACGTGGCGCGCCACTACCGCGAGCACGTGCTGCCGCTGCGCAAGCGCATCGCCAACGAGACCCTGCTGCGCTACAACGGCATGCTGGCCAGCCCGTTCGAATTGCTGCTCGATGCGCGCGAACAGGCCGCCGCCGTGCACGCCGCGATCGAAGCGCTGCGCGACTTCTGGCTGGCCGATACCGAACTGCGCGCCGCCCTGGGCGGGCCGCTGCCGGCGCCTGCCGCAGTTCATCACGATCATCATCACCATTCCACGCGCGACCAGAAGGAGCCGACCCCATGACCAACCGCAGATCGTTCCTGACCGGGGCCGGCGCCACCATGCTCGGCGCCTCGCTGGTCAGCAAGGCCGGCGCCGCATCGCTGCCCGAAGCCCCAAGCCACACCTCGAGCGCCACCGCCGCGCCGCTCGCGCCGTCCAGCGGGCGTCCCTACAACCCGGTAGTCACCCTCAACGGCTGGACCCTGCCCTGGCGCATGAAAGACGGCGTCAAGGAATTCCACCTCGTCGCCGAACCGGTAGTGCGCGAGCTGGCGCCCGGCATGCAGGCCAACCTGTGGGGCTATAACGGCCAGAGCCCGGGCCCGACCATCGAGGTGGTCGAGGGCGACCGGGTGCGCATTTTCGTCACCAACAAGCTGCCCGAGCACACCAGCGTGCACTGGCACGGCCAGCTGCTGCCGTGCGGGATGGATGGCGTCACCGGTCTGACGCAGCCCGGTATCCAGCCCGGCAAGACCTTCGTCTACGAATTCGTGGCGCGCCACGCCGGCACCTTCATGTACCACCCGCATGCCGACGAGATGCAGCAGATGGCGATGGGGATGATGGGGTTCTGGGTGACGCACCCGAAGAATCCGCGCCAGCATGCGGTCGACCGCGATTACGTGATGCTGCTGCAGTCGTACGACATCGACCCGGGCAGCTACACGCCGCGCACCAACACCATGCTCGACTTCAACCTGTGGGCCATCAACAGCCGCGTATTCCCGGGGCTCGATCCGATGGTGGCGCGGCTGAACGAGAAGGTGCGGATCCGGGTCGGCAACCTGACCATGACCAACCACCCGATCCACCTGCACGGCCACCGCTTCGAAGTCGCCGGCACCGACGGCGGCTGGGTGCCGAAGTCGGCGCGCTGGCCGGAGGTGACCACCGACGTCGCCGTGGGGCAGATGCGCGCCATCGAGTTCGTCGCCGACGCGCCGGGCGACTGGGCCTTCCACTGCCACAAGTCGCACCACACCATGAACGCGATGGGGCATGAGGTGCCCAACCTGATCGGGGTCGACCATCGTGGGGTGGCCGAGAAGATCAACCGCCTGGTGCCGGGCTATATGGTGATGGGCGACAAGGGCGGTTCGATGGGCGACATGAAGATGGCGCTGCCCGAGAATACGCTGCCGATGATGAGCGGCGACGGGCCGTTCGGCAACCTGGAGATGGGCGGCATGTTCACCGTGCTGAAGGTGCGCGAAGGACTGGCGCGCGGCGATTATCGCGATCCCGGCTGGTACAGGCATCCGGCGGGGACGGTGGCGCGCGAGTGGAGCGGGGACCTGCCGGCGGCGCCCACCGCGCCGACCGCTTCGGTCGCCAGCAGCCAGGAAGCCCTGGACGTGCGCAAGCCGGCTTCAGGCGGCCACCAGCACTAGCCGTCGGCGCGCGTCGCCAGCACCTCGCGCAGCAAGGCCATCAACTGCTGCGGCGCGACCGGCTTGGTCAGATGCTCGTCGAACCCGGCCGCCAGCGACGCCGCGCGGTCTTCCTGGCGCCCGCGCCCGGTGACCGCGACCAGATAGGGCCGCGGCGTCTTGCGTGCCAGGATCGCCGCCACTTCCAGCCCGTCCATCTCGGGCATTCCCAGGTCGAGCAGCGCGATCCGGGCCGGCTTGTCGTTGTACCGCCGCAGCGCCTGCGCGCCGTCGTGCGCCACCGTCACCGTGGCTCCCTCTGCGCGCAGCAGCCAGGCCAGCGAGTCCGCCGCATCGACGTTGTCGTCGGCGACCAGGATATGCTGTCCGAGCGCCGCGCCACATTCCGGCGCGCCCTCGCCCGCTTCGGGCGCTTCCGGCGCCGTCCCCAACGGCAGGCGCACCGTAAACAGCGCGCCCTGCCCCGCCCCATCGCTGGCCGCCACGATCGAGCCACCGTGCAGCTCGACCAGCCCTTTGGCCAGCGACAGTCCGATCCCGAGCCCGCCCTGCGCCATGTGGCTGGCGCTGCTCACCTGCACGAAGGGATCGAACACGCGCTCGATCATCGCCGGATCGAGCCCGACGCCGTTGTCGCGCACTGTCACGCACGCGCGGCCGTCGTCCAGGCGCAGGCCGATCTCGATGATGCCACCGGGCGGCGTGTACTTGGCGGCGTTGTTGATCAGATTGGCCAGCACCTGGGTCAGGCGCAGCGGGTCGGCGTCGACCCACAGCGGCTCGCCATGCAGGTCGAGCGCCACCTGGTGGCGCCCGGCTTCGATCAGCGGCATGCTGGTCTGCAGCGTGTCGCGGATCAGGCGTCCCAGTTCCACCCGCGTGCGGCGCAGCATGATCTTGCCGCGCCCGATGCGCGAGACGTCGAGCAGATCGTCCAGCAGGCGCGCCATCTGGGCCGCCTGGCGCGCGACCATGGCCCCGATCCATTCGATCCGTTCCGGCGCCAGGCTGTTGCCGCGCAGGAGCGAGGCGGCGTTGGCGATCGGCGCCAGCGGGTTTCTCAGCTCGTGCGCCAGGGTGGCGATATACACGTCCTTGCGGCGGTCGGCGTCGCGCAAGCCTTCCATCGCCTGCACCCGTTCGGTCACGTCGAGCACCAGCGAGAACACGGTCAGGATCTCGCCGCGCTCGTCGTACAGCATCGAGTTGTACCACTCGCAGCACAGCGAGCGGCCGTCGCGCGTGCGGTTGCGGTTACTGGACTTGGCGTAGCGCGTGTTCGATTCGACCAGGCGCGCGATCATCTGCGCGATCTGGGTCGCGTCCTCGTCGTCGATGATCGGCAAGCGGTCCACGCGCTGGCCCAGCACCTCGGCGGCGCGCCAGCCGAACAGCTCTTCGGCGCGCCGGTTCCACCGCGTCACCTGGAAGTCGCGGTCCCATTCGATCACCGCCAGCGGGGTGTTCTCGATCAGGTAGCGGGTCTGGTCGAGCGCGCGCGCCAGCGCGGACGCAGCCTCGGTGCGCTCGGTGATGTCGTCCAGCACCACCACCGCCGCCGCCAGTTCGGCCGCCCATCCGGTCGCATCGCCGCGCAGCGGCTCGCCGCTGACCGAATACACGCGCCGCGTGGCCTCGAACACGCTCTCCAGCAGCGCGTCGCGAAAGCCTTCGCCCTTGACCACGCGCGCCACCGGTTCGCCGATCAGTTCCAGCATCGCCGCCACGCCGCCGGCGCCATCGCCATCGCCACTGCCGGCATGGCTGAAGCGCTCGGCCATGCGCGCCGCCTGGTCATTGGCCATCACACAGCGCCCGGCATGGTCGACGATCAGGACCCCGCCCGGCAGCTGGCGCAGCACGGTGCCGAGCAGGCTTTGCCAGTGGGCGCGTGCGCGCGTCTCGACCATCTCCTGGAAGGTGGCGTGCAGCCGCACGTGCAGGCCGATGTTGTCGACCGCCAGCACGCCCAGTACGCACAGCGCGGCCGCCAGGCCGTACATGGACCCGGCATAAAACCCCAGGTCGTCGCGCGCCGCATTGAGCACGCACGAGAGCGCGACTTCGCCGGCCCAGGCCGTCAGGGCGACCGCCAGCCACAGGTCGAGCGCGCTGCGCGGGCGCTTGCGCACCAGCGTCAGCAGCGCCCACAGCGTGAGCAGCAGCAGCGCGCCGCCGAGCCAGCGGTAGGCCGGCAGCGTGCGCGCACCATCGAGCAGCGGCGGCAATGCGTCGACGACCGAGACCAGCAACAGCACCAGCAGCGCCGCCCCGAGCAGCGCCAGCAGCGCGCCGCCGCGCATGAAGTAGTCGGGCGGACGCACGTCGCGCCGCGTGTAACCGAGGGCGAACAGGGGAAACAGGGCGTGCCAGGCCAGGTACAGCCACGGCATCAGTTGCAGGTTGGCGCCGGCCGGCCCGTAGTCGATGAACAGCCCGGCCAGCACGTGGGCGCTGGCCACCAGCGCGGTGCTCAGGTAGCCCAGCGCCAGGATGCCGAGCGCGCGCGATTGGCCCGCGTGCACGTGGCCCAGCAGCAGGATGGCGACCAGGAGGTTGGCGGCGATCAGCGACGACTGCACCACCAGCAAGAATGGCGGCGCGCTCGGCAGGTCGGGCAGCGCCACCGCAGCCAGCGGCGCCAGCAGCGCGAACGGCAGCGCCAGGCACACCAGCGCCCCGGCCACGCCGCGCGACAGCGCGCCGCTGGGCGGATGGCGTACCAGGCCGCTCGGCTGCGGCGCCTGGCCTGCTGCTGGAACACCCTTTGGCATGCGGTTCCCCCGTGAGGTCCGGCGCGGTGATCGGGAGCTGCTCGTGCGACGACGTGCTTATGAGGCCGGCATGAAGCGACTGCTGCTGACGTTGTCTGTTCTACAAAATATAGCTCAGTTGTACATACCGCGGGGAATTTTCGTGGCGCTGTCACCGTTAGCTATGGATGAGCATTGAACTGTCGAGCTGCCATGCGGTCCAATCCGTATCGGCATCGAGACGGAGCAATCATGAAAGGCCCAGGTTTCAAGAGGTGGTTCGCGCGCCTGCCCGCGCTCAATCAGCCGCAGCGCTTGCAGGTGCTGCACGCGCTACGGCCCGTCACCGGCCTGGCGCACGTCGTCGCGCTCATCGAGCAGGCACGGTCGGCCGAGCGCCGCTGTCCGCGCTGCCATGGCCGGCACTGGTTGCGCCACGGCCACGCCAATAATCTGCAGCGCTACCGTTGCCGTGCGTGCGGCCGCACCTTCAACGATCTGACCGGAACCCCGCTGGCGCGCCTGCGCTTGCGCGAAAAATGGACCGACTATCTGCAAGCGCTGCTCGCATCGCGCC